>SAMEA104315420__coassemble_121_pt1 | contig 91647 bp, 85 predicted proteins | sample SAMEA104315420__metabat2_high_PE_040 | metagenome-assembled genome bin SAMEA104315420 (sample SAMEA104315420) | gut metagenome | biome: Monkey gut; feature: monkey-associated habitat; material: faeces | place: China | collected 2013
CACCTTGGGGCGTAGGTCGACCAGGTTGGCACATTGAATGTTCTGCGATGAGTAGAAAATATTTGGGTAAAACTATTGATATTCACGCCGGCGGTGCTGATTTAATTTTTCCTCACCACGAAAATGAAATCGCTCAATCTGAATGCGCTAACGGTTGCAAATTCGTAAACTACTGGCTACACAATGGCTTTGTAACAATTAACAAAGAAAAAATGTCAAAATCTTTAGGTAATTTTTTAACAATTGATGATTTGTTGAAAAAATATGATGCAAACACAATTCGTTTCTTCATCTTGACAAACCATTACAGAATGCCGGTTGAATTTTCTGATGAAGCACTTTCTTCTGCTCAAGCAGGTGTAAAAAGAATGCTTAACGCAAAACGCACAAAACTTAATGAAGATTTAGATATTACGCAAACAGAAGAATATAAGGCATTTGTTGAGGCAATGGATGACGATTTGAACACATCAAAAGCACTTGCAGTTCTTTTTGATTTGACAAATAAAGCCAATAAAGATGACAAGAACGCATTTACAATTCTGTTTAAATTAGCGTCAGTTCTAGGTTTTACTTTTGACAAACCACAATTAAGCGAAGAAGAAATCCAAAACGCATTAAAAAAAGTTTCAGAAGTTTTAAACAAAGAATTTTCATCTATGAATGACTTAATTTCATACAGAAAAGAAGCTCGAGATGCCAAAAATTGGGATATAGCGGACAAAATCCGAATTACATTAGACGAATGCGGAATTGTACTAAAAGATACCAAAGATGGCACAACTTTTGAAGCGAAATAAATATTAAAAATATTAGCGGGATAAATAACCCGTCTTATTTATGTAATAATTTTTAATTTCTCTAGCAAAAATTATTTATGACCGTTTTTATAGATAATATGAATAAGATAAATAATATTAGTTTTCAAAATAATGATAGGGTAAAAAAATTTGGGAAAACTGACGATGGAAGGCTCATTGTCGGCGTAAAAGACATTGATTCCGATAATTATATAAAAAGTACAATTCCCGAAAAAAATTATGACAGCTTTGAAGAATACGTCAACAATGTTCAAGGTAAGTATGGTAAACTTGCAAAAAATAATTTACAAAAAGGCTCTCAAGCTTTATATGCCATAAATATTGCTGCAGCTACTATTGGAGCAGCAATTAGTGCATCATGCCTAAAGCAGACCTCTAAAGTCAAAACATTCTTTAGGACTATAGGCGGTGCTTTGGCTGGAGTTTTAGCATCTTCTGTAATTATAGTGACGGTTATTATACACAAAATAATAAACATTACTAAAACAGCCAAAACTCTTGATATTGTTCCATATGAAAGACCAGCAAACCCAATTAAAAATAAACAAGAAAACAAAAAATCCGAACCACAAATAACTGAAAAAACAGAAAATAAAAAAGAAGATATTTGTGAAATAAAAAACGAACAACAAGAAGAAGAATAATTTTTTTGTCATATAATTAAGTTATGAAAAAAATATTATTAACATCAATTATAATGAGCTTTATAGCAATAGCCCCAACAGAGGCACAATACATGCCTGTAATTCCATCTGCGACATTACAAGCAGCACAACAAGCAGTAATTCAAAGTACTCCGTCTTCTGAAGTTGTTCGAGTTGGTATAGGAACTACAAATTTTGGAACTTATCAATACAATGACATAACAATATTCGGGACAGGCGATACACAGATTTATGATAACAAAATCCTAATCGGAAATTATCCGGCAAACCAAAATATAAGAATAACGTTCAAAGACGGGATGTTCAATATTTATACCCCAGAAAGTACGCAACCTGAAAAAGTCGTAGGCCCTGTTCAAATCACAAGCAACTACGGGCTTTTGGGTGTCACAGGCTTGAAACGTGCCGGCAAACAAGCTTTATATCACGGCGCATTTGAACTAAAAAAATGCAACAATAACACATTCAATTTAGTCAATATGATTGAAGTTGAAGAATATTTGAAAGGCGTTGTTCCAAACGAAATGCCTGTAAGTTTTGGGTTAGAAGCCTTGAAAGCTCAAAGTGTTGCAGCAAGAAACTATGTTCTTTCACCACGCACCAAAGCATCTAGTAACTACGATGTAGTTGATTCTGTTGCAAGTCAAGTTTATTTTGGAGCAAATACCGAAAGACCTTTGTCAAATCAAGCTGTTACAGAAACAGAAGGAATTGTAGCTCTACATAACTGGGATATGATTGTAGCACAATACTCATCAACCGCAGGCGGATACACAGAAAGCTATTCAAATGCTTTTTCTGATCCGAAAACCAAAGCTTTTCCGGCACCCGAAAAACCTTACCTAAAAGCAAAACCGGACATTGTATCCCAAACATCCTTAAAATCAGAAGAGGCAGCAAAAGCATATTATCAATCAAGACCGGATGCGTACGACATCCGCTCATCTTATTACAGATGGGAAAGAGATTGGACTGCACAAGAACTTAAAAATGCACTTCAATCAACTCTTGCAGTACAATCTTCAACCGGATTTGTAAAACCTGCATTTAATAAAGGCGACAAACTCGATGATTTGGTTGAAATAAAAGTTATTAGGCGTGGTGATTCCGGAAAAATTATGGAAATGGAAGTCGTAACCCGTTCTCAAACATACAAAGTTTATAAAGAATTAGTTATAAGAAGATTAATGACAAAAGATGGTAAAGCCCTACCAAGTGCAAATGTTGTATTTGAGAATACAAAAGATGACGATGGCAATTTAGTGTCAATTCACGCTTGGGGTGGTGGTTTTGGTCACGGCGTAGGAATGAGCCAATACGGAGCAGGATTTATGGGGTCAGAGCTTCATCTGTCTTATGACAAAATTTTAAAACATTATTACACTGGCATAAGTTTGACTACAAAACCAGTAATAATTTCAACAGAAGCAGGCCAGCAAACTGCGACACAATATTTTTATTCAAAAGACAAAAAAGCAAAAATCGTAATAGATAACAAGTTTGGTGTAAATTCAATTAATGTTACAATAAACGGACAAAAACAAACCTTTGAGCTTCCAAAAGAAGTTTTCGGTGTAAAAAGGTTTGTAGAAATAGATATTTCTAAATATATTAAACAGGGAAAAAATTCAATAACATTTACCTCTGATGAGTTCTATTCAAACTCCGCAAGAAAGGGAGTAAGATTATATATCGAACTTGTAAAAAAAGATGAAAATGAATATATTTGGTAAGATAAACAGATAAAAACAGATTTTTAAGGTGATGATAAAGGGATAAGAAGTGGAAAATACAGAAAAAGATACAAAAACAATGAGCGTTTTAAAAGCCGCTTGGGTGATTGCAGTAGTAACAATTGTCAGCAAACTCATAGGTTTTATTAGAGATATAATTATTGCAAACTACTACGGAGCCTCATTAGTTTCAGATGCCTATTATTACGCATATCAAATACCTTCGCTTTCATTAATTTTGTTGGGCGGAGTTGGTGGTCCTTTTCATAGCGCAACAGTTGCAGTATTTTCAAAACTTATACCTAATTTAAAAGACAAACCCGCAGACGATGTAAACAAATTATATTCAACATTTATGACTGCAACAACAATATTTTTCTTGCTATTGTCAATCATAATGTTTTTATTTCCTCGTCAAATTATGGGATTAATAATTTCTAGCGGTTCAGCAGATATGATTAATTTGGCCGCAGAACATTTAAAAATTATGACTCCGTTATTGATTATTGGCGGAATTGTCGGAATCTATTATGGAATTTTGATTATTTATAAACAATTTATGCTCCCGAATTTGTCACCAATAATTATGAGTGCAGCAATTATTGGAGTAGTTGTAGCAGCAGCACCGAACGATCAAAAAGGTTACGCTCTGGCTTGGGCAACTACAATTGGTGCAATTTTGCAACTGATAATCCAATACCCGAACGTAAAAAAACTCGGTTTTTTATGGAAACCAAATTTTCAATTCACAAATAACCCGAATTTCAAAGAAATAATGGAACTTCTATTCCCTGCAATTTTGAGTTCAACTGTCGGGCAAATCCATATTTACGTCGATATGTTTTTCACATCATCAATTTCAGAAGGTGCGTGGACTGCAATCGGATATGCTAATAGAGTTTTCCAGTTTCCTGTCGGGATTTTGGTAACAGCATTTTTAGTTCCACTTTTCCCAATTTTTGCAAGATTAGTTGCAGATAATGATTTGGAAGGTATTAAAACATATTTTAATAAAGGGGTTGGAGTTTTATTCTTTGCAGCAATCCCAATTATTATAGGAATTTTGACTGTTGGAATGGATTCTGTAAGATTAATATTTGAACGTGGCGCATTTGATACAAACGCAACATTTATGGTAACAGAGGCACTTTGGTTCTTGTCTGTGTCAATTTTACCTTATGTTTTTAGAGATTCAATCACTAGAGTTTATTATTCATTCAATGATTCAAAAACCCCATTTATTGTCGCCTTTTCATCAATCGTTTTAAAATATCTTTTGAACGTAATTTTTATAAGTAAATTACACATGGGAATTGGCGGAATTACGTTATCAACCTCTCTTGTTACCATGTTTAATGCGTGCGTTCTAGGTGCATTAATTTACAAAAAAGTCCGAATGGATTATAAGGGATTATTTACAAACTTATTGAAAATGGGTATTGCCGGCGGAATTACATTAGGAATATGCTATTTTGCGGCTGCAAGTTTTGACAAATTTGTACATATACAAAAAACAATTTTTGAGATAATTAAAATCGCTTCAATTGGCGGAATTTGTCTAGTTGTCTACACCGCACTAAACTTAATTTTTAAAATGGAATACGCTCAAGAATTAAGTTCAAGATTAATGAGCAAATTGAAAAGATAAAGCTAGACAAAAAAATAATACGTCATGCGGAATTTATTTCAGTATCGCATAGTAAGTAAAAAAGGTTAACATTACAACATAAAGGGATAAACTTCAATGATAATACAGAATGCAGAACAAATTAAACAAGTACTAGAAAATGACGGAGTAATTGCATATGTTACAGACACTGTTTGGGGATTAGGATGTTTACCAAATTCTGAAAAGGCTGTAAAAAAAATTTATGAAATAAAAAAAAGAGAAGCACAAAAACCTTTAATTTTAATGTCAAACGAAACTTATAACTTGTTGGAATATGTAAAACCAATTTCTAAAATCGGGTGCAAACTTATAAAAAAATATTTTCCGGGAGCTTTGACAATCGTCACCGAAAAAAGCGATAAAACTCCCTATTATATAACATCTAATATGGAAACTGTTGGAATTAGAGTTCCTGACAATGCAGTTTTTAAAGAGATATGTGAAATTGTTCCTAACCATGTACTTGCAACAACAAGTGCTAATTTGTCACATCAACCGTCTGCTAAAACTTATGAACAAGCATTAGAAAACATGACAGGTTTGGCAGACTTAATAATTCCTGATTTTGGTCATCCTTGTAAAGGTTTAGAGTCAACTGTTGCAGGAGTTTTCGGAAATGATTTAAAAATTTTTCGTCAAGGCGCAATCACTATTGATAATGAGAGCTTATAAGCTCGTATTAAATTTTTCTATATATCATAAAGAGATGTTCAAGTAATTACAAAACCCAGTTGCTTAATATCTACCGAACATCTCTTACGCAATACATTTATTTCACGCTTTACATTTCATTCTTATCAAAATTTGTTATAAAACACTGTTTCGGACAAATCTTTTCTTTCGTAATGCAATGGATTTGGCTCAATTCCTTCTTTTGGATAACCAATCGGAAGAATAGAAACGGGAACAAAATTTTCAGGAATTTTAAATTCTTTTACCAATTCTGCTTTATCAAAATATCCAACCCAAGTTGTCCCTAGCCCAATATTTTCAGTTTCCAACATCATTTGAGTTGTAACAATTGCCGCATCAACTTCTCCCATATCATCACCATCTTTGCGTTTCCAACTTGTTGTTTTGTCATAACAAACAACTAAAGCTAATGGAGCATGAAAATGATATGGAGTACATTTTTTCAGTTTTTCAAGACTTTCTTCGTTATCCAAAACTAAAATTCTCTGTGGTTGAAAATTACAAGCAGTCGGAGCAACTCTAGCTGCTTCCAAAATCAAGTCCAGTTTTTCTTTTTCAACTTTTTTATCTTCAAATTTTCTAACAGAATATCTTTTTTTCAAAAGTTCTAACAAATCCATATCTAATCTCCTTTTTCTCAATTTTACTACACAACACCAATACAGTCAAAACTCTTTACACAATCCAAAACCGATTGTGCATGTTCTTCGTGCTTAGCGTAATAAATATGAGAGGCATTCGGAATTACAATAATCCTGTTCTGCTCAGGATTGTTGCAATATGAATTAATTTTTTTTACAAAGCCTTCTGCATCATGATTTGTCATACTATCACGAGAACCGATTATAAACGCTCCTTGCACCTTCATTTGTGCAAGAGAACGTGTTTCGCCATCATTTGAGATTACAGGACAATTCTTCAAATTCTCTGCGTTATAAAAGGCTAAAAGTGTATTTGCAGTCATTGGAGAAAATCCCATAAATGCAAATGGAAGAATATCTTTTCCCCTGCCCTCATCGACAAACTTTTGAGCAGTTTCAAGATACATTTCTTTTTCAGGAATAATATCGAAAAAGTGCCTTAAATCAACCGGCGCACTCAAAATAAAATTGTTTACAAAATCATCTGTAGTATTTGCAAGATAATGAATAGCTCGGTTTGCCCCAAGAGAATGTCCTGCTAAAATAATCTTTGTAAAACCAAGATTTTTCGCATATTTCACGTAAGATTCGACATCTTCATAAGCCAAACTAAAATCATCATTAACAACACCAGTTGTAGTTTGTTTTCCTGTTTTAAGATTTGAATAACTTATAAAAGAGAACGCATCCATCGCCTGACCTGCGATAAAAGCAATGCTGTTCTTACTCAACAATTTTCCTGCCGCCGGCAAAAGCGCATTTTGAAAAACGTTACTGCAAATACCGCTCATCATGATTACAACAGTACTCATTGTGTCTGAATTGCCCCACATAGCACCTTTCAAAACAAGTCCTCTCGGGGTTAGTACATCTATTATTTCCATTTATTTACCTTTTTTGTGTCTATTATTTCAATTTACTATAATCTTCATCACTAACTTTTTCAAGCCACTCAGTTGTCGCATTTTCTGCAGGAACTGCAATTGCTACATGAGAAAACCAACTGTCTTTTGCTGCGCCATGCCAGTGTTTTACTTCTGCCGGAATATTAACAACATCACCTCTGTGCAATTCTTGAGCAGGTTTTCCCCATTCTTGATACCAACCTCTGCCATCTGTTACAAGCAGGATTTGTCCGCCGTTATGGTGGATATGCCAATCATTTCTGCATTTTGGTTCAAAAGTTACATTTGCAGAATGCACACCTTGTGATGTCAAAGGCTTTAAGTAACTTTCACCCACAAAATATTTTGCATAAGCTTTATTTTCTTCGCCAAGTTTGAAAACGCCACCTTTTTTAGTAACTTGAATAATTTTTTCAACTTGTTCATTAGTTAAACCGGTATTTCTACCCATTTGAATATGAGCTTTCAATTGTGGTTCAACTCCTTCCATTGCAGAAAGTGCAGCAATTGTAGCAACTTCTCTATCTTCGTGAGTAAGTACTCCTCTTGCAAAAATATCGCCAAACAAATGAGTTTTTAAAAATTCATCAATTGCCGGTGCAAAATCAAAAAGTCTACCTTCTACAGGCGAACCAACCAAATCTGTTTGAACTTTTGTTCCGACTTCCAATTTATCACCAACTAATGGAGTTCCTGCTACGCCTTCAACATCTTTTTTACCGGCTTCTTTACGTTTGTCGGTAACAGCCAACAAAGTTCCCAAACCGTTCAAGCTTCTAGGGAAACCGCAATAAGCGTACATTTGAATTAAAACTTCTTTAATCTCATTTATTGTCAAACCGTCATCCAAACCTTTGTTAATAGCAGTATCCAAATACGTCAAATTTCCGGCAGCAGTATATGATGCGATAATTGCAATATCTTGTTGTTTCTCAGTCAAAACTTCTTTTGCCATAGTTTTACCTCCAATAATCAATCCTATTGTTAAAATAAATAATAATAAAAATTTTTTCATAACAAAATCATTTTACTACATTAGAGTAACTCTCAGTCAAGCCCTTATATTAATTTTTATGATAAAATTTTCTTATGAAAATTGGAATTATAGGTTTAGGATTAATAGGTGGATCGCTATTCAAAGATTTGAGCAAGGTTTACGATGTTGTCGCAGTATCTCAATCACAAAATGGCGACAGGATTTTTAAAACTTTTGATGTCTTAAAAGACAGAGATATAGTATTTGTTTGCACTGCGATGAACAAAACTCTCAAGGTGCTGGATGAACTTGAAAATATTTTGAACCCCAAAACAATCGTAACAGATGTTTGTAGTTTAAAACAATTTGTTTGTCAAAAACAAAGACCTTACAATTTTATTCCGTCACACCCAATGGCTGGAACTGAACATAAAGGATTTGAACATTCTTTTAAAGGTTTGTTTAAGGGGGCAAAGTGGGTATTAATAGGCGCAACTAAGCAGCTAAGAAATAAAGCAATTGATCCTCTTATTGAAATAATCGAATTTGTCGGAGCAAAACCGATTTTTACAACAGCCGAAGAACATGACAAAGCTGCAGCAATGATTTCCCACATGCCTATGGTTTTGGCACAAGCTCTTGTATTAGCAACAAAAAACAATCCGCTGGCTCTTGAAATGGCTGCAAGTGGATTTCGTGATATGACAAGACTTGCATTGTCTAATGAGGAAATGGCTTGTGATATGGTTAATATGAACCATAAAAATATTGAGCAATCCATTCTTAATCTTTACAAATCAATTGGAGAACTATTAACAGATAAATACCCTGAAACAATTTCGGAAATCAAACAAATTCGGGCTAAAATGTATCAATAAATTACTATTTAAACAACTCAACGACATCGATTTCAAAATAATCCGCAATTGCAATTATTTTGTCTAGTGTTATGTTTAATTTTGCATTTTCGACTTTTCCGATATAAGAGCCATCTAAATCAAGCTCCAAAGACAATTCTTCTTGCGACAATCTTCTTTGTCGCCTATATTTTTGCAAATTCTTTCCAAAACGCTTTTTAACATTTTTATTCATATTTGTATTTTCGTTGGTATTATGATTTAATTCCACGATTGACAGTCGGGGATATATGTGTTAATGTACTATTATATAAGTTTTTCGGAGGTAAAAACATGGACAAAAAATTGGCTTTTACTTTAGCAGAAGTTTTAATTACATTAGGAATAATTGGAGTGGTTGCAGCTCTCACTCTACCTGCATTAATTAGTAATTATAAAAAACAAGAAACTACGGCTCGATTGAAAAAGTTTTATAGTACAATGTCACAGGCGATTATTCTTTCAGAAAACGATAATGGCTCTAGCAAAGAATGGACTAAGGCTTATTATTTAGACCTTGATGACGACTCAAATAAATCTCTAACACTTAACTATTTTAACACCTACCTAAAATCTTATATTAAATATACATCAATTAACGAAAATCCAACTCTTGAAAATGATGTTCCTGCTTTACAAGTTTATCTTGCGGATGGCTCTTATTTCAAGATGAAAAATGGAGCTTGTATGGATTTGAATTATGACACAAATGGAATTAAACCACCTAATAAAGCTGGAGTAGATATTTTTAAGTTTATAATTTGCCCAGAAGAAAAGTACGAAGGAGAATGTGGACCTAATAAAAACTTTTGTCCATATTGCCCATATTCAATGTGCAATACAAGAAACAAAGCTCTTAATACTTGTAAAACTAATGGAATGACATGTGCAAAAGTCTTAATGATGGATAGTTGGGAATTAAAAAAAGACTATCCACATAGATTATAATTTAGCAGAATAAAGCCCTCCCTAGCGAGACTGTGCCGAACAAAAGGGGACTAAATGTCACATTTTGTGAGAGGTGATTTAGGTGGTACTAATATTTAATTTATAACATTTCCCTTACGGGATAGCACCCATCCCTTCCCTCAATATAGGGAAGGAAACTTTATTTATAAACTTACTAAAAGCTCAGCTGCATTTATACTTCTATTTTGCAAATGCCTCTGCGATTGATGTTTTGTAATCCGGTCTTAAAATACCTTTTTCTGTGATAATTCCGGCAATCAACTCATGCGGAGTTACATCAAATCCAGGATTAATCACTTTTACATCCGGCGCACAAATAATTTTACCATTGATATGCGTAACTTCCTCGTGAGAACGTTCCTCTATAACAATTTCATCACCTGTTTTAATACTTGTATCAATCGTTGATAATGGTGCAGCAATATAGAAAGGAATATTATGGTATTTAGCAGCAATTGCAACTGTATAAGTTCCAATTTTGTTTGCAGTGTCACCGTTTGCAGCAATTCTATCTGCACCTACAACTACCATATCAATCATGCCTTTTTTCATAAAATAAGAACACATTCCGTCAGTAATTAAAGTAGTAGGAATTCCATCCATTGTAAGTTCAAAAGTCGTAATTCTTGCACCCTGCTGACGAGGTCTTGTTTCATCCGCAAAAACCTGAATTGTCGGATCATTAGCAAATGCAGAACGCACAACACCTAATGCAGTTCCGTAACCGACTGTTGCCAATCCTCCTGCATTGCAGTGGGTTAAAATAGTTGCGCCTTTTGGTACAACTTCTGCGCCATAATCACCGATTTTTTTATTGATTGCGATATCTTCATTTTCAAGTCTTATTGCGTTTTGTTTTAACTCTTCAACAATTTCCTCTATATCTGATTTAGAATTTTCAATAATTTCTTTTTGTTTTGCGCAAGCCCACATCAAATTTACTGCTGTTGGGCGAGAAGTTGCCATATAATCAGCTTTTTCCATTAATTGTTTAACAAATTCATTACGAGAAAGTCCCATTTCTGCCAACTCTTGTGCATATAAAACAACACCATGCGCCCCCGCAACACCAATAGCCGGCGCACCTCTGACAATCATAGTCTTGATAGCATCAAACATCCCCTGCCCTGTTGTAATTTTTACATACTTAAATTCATACGGCAAAACAGTTTGATCTACCATTTTTGAATAATTATCTACCCACTCGATTGTTTTTATTTTTGAATGAAATTCTGCCATTTATTTTCCCTTTTTCTCTATTGAATTAATAAAATCTAATACATAAAATGTTAAAAAACCTGTAAAAGCGTTAATTGTAGCTCCAAGAACTCCCATAAAAAGAGAGATTACAACAAGCAAAAAGAAAGTCGCATTGCCAAGCATAAATCCAACACCGACATTTGCTGCAAGATGAAAAACTTTCATCAACAAAACTGATATAGGCACATATATAATAGAAAATCCTAAATATGCAACAAAGCCTGCAATTGCACCTACAATTACACTATCTTTGGTCGACAAGAGTGACAAACAGTTGTATTTAACCAAAAGCCAAATTACAAGCGGAGCGATAAGAGATATTAAAAACACAAAAGAAATAACTCCTAAATAAGGAATTAATGTAATAGCCCCAAGCACTGCTCCGAAAAACGCACTCAAAATCGCAATCTGTTTTAATAAAATAAAATTTATTTCCATAAGTTTTATCTTAACACAAGTGAACGGGTATGGCAAATTGCAATTGCAATAGAATCAACAGTATCATCAAGCTTCGGAAGATTTTCTACACCAAGAGAAAATTTCACCATCTGTTCAACTTCTTTTTTATCTGCTCGGCCATAACCTGTCAAAACCTGCTTAACTTCCATTGGAGTATATTCATAAATTGGGATTTTGTATTTTTCTAAGGCAGTTAAAATAACTCCCCTAGCGTGAGCAACCGGCATAACAGTAGTCCTATTCCGGAAGAAAAACAATTTTTCAATCGCCGCACAGTCAGGTTTGTACTTGTCTATAATTGTATTCATATCTTCCCAAATTTCTAATAATCTAGCAGATTCTTTAGAATTTTTTTGCGTTTGGATAGAGCCGGAATGCAACAAAACAGAATTTTCTCCATCAAACTCGACAAGAGAATATCCAACAATACCAATTCCGGGATCTATACCTAAAATCTTCAAATCAAAATCCTCAAAAATTAAATATTGTGCATATTATCAAAGATTTCTTTTCTTTGAATCCAAATTTCCATCCCAAGTTCTTCACCGGTTTTAGTCAAAGCATCTTTGATTTCTTTAAAAGAATAACTTGATTTTTCAATATTACCCAACATAAACATCACAAAATGTCCTTGCATAAGAGTTTGTTTAATATCTTCAATATTTACTTCAAACTTTGCTAATACCGCTGAAACTTTCGCAACAATACCAACTTTGTCTACGCCTGAAACTGTTATGATAATTTGTTGATCTGACATGAAACCTCATCCTCCTCATCAATTTCAGCAGGTACTTCTGCCGGCTTTAACCAATCTCTATTAATCCATTTACCAATTTGGTGTATTCTGCAATACTCTGCCAAATCTTTTTTGATTTCAGGAGCTAAGATATACATCGCAATAATATTCGGAATAGACATTGCAATCATCATCGCATCCGTAATATTAATTACAGAAGTTACGTTTAATACTGAACCGATTAAAATAAATGCACAATATATAAATTGGAAAGTCAAAGTTCTTTTTCTGCCTTCTCCAAACAAGAAGTTCCAAGATTTTTGACCATAATAAGCCCAACTGATAATTGTAGACAAAGCATATAGCAAAACAATACCAGCCAAAAGTGTTGGGAAGAACGGCATTACAGAAGAAATAGCATCTGATGTCATTTCAATACCTGATGTATGACCGGCGTGAGTTTTATAAACACCTGTAATTACAATAGCAAAAGCTGTTAATGTACACATAAAACCTGTTAAAAACGGATCAAGCAATGCTACAAACCCTTGAGATAAAGGTTCATCAGTTTTTACAGTCGCATAAACAATAGGGGCAGAACCAGTACCTGCTTCGTTTGACTGAACTGAACGTCTTAACCCCATAATCATTGCAACAAACATGCCACCATAAATTGATTCAGGTTTAAATGCCTCTTTTACAATAATCCAAGCAGCATGCGGAACAAGTTTGATATTACAAATAATTACTGCCATTGCTGCAAACAAATATATAAAAATTTTCAACGGAACAATTTTTTCCGTAACTTTAACAATATTTTTAATACCACCGATTACAATTAACCCAACAACAATTGCCATACCCAAACCAATTACCCAGTGGAAATTGTGCATAAAGCCGTTTTCACCACCGCAAACATTTACAAATTGGTTTGCAGCCTGATTAATTTGAATCATATTACCACCTGTAATACCACCACAAATACAAAGAATTGCGAACATTACAGACAAAGGTTGACCTAACCATCTCATTTTCTTACGAGTTAAACCATGTGCCATATAGTGCATCGGACCACCAGAAATTGAACCATCAAGGTTAAACCTTCTGTATTTTACCGCCAAAGAAGCTTCTACAAACTTCAAAGACATACCCAAAAGCGCACCTACTATAATCCAAAAAGCAGCACCAGGTCCGCCCATTGAAATCGCAATAGCAACACCGGCAATACTTCCAAGCCCAATAGTCCCTGACAATGCAGTCATCAAAGCTTGAAACGCAGATGTTTCACCAGACCCGTCACCACCAGATTTTTTAGGTTTACAAACAACTTCAATAGCATGTTTAAAGCCCCAAACAGCAATACCTCTCAAATAGAAAGAGAAAAATATTCCTGCGAACAAAATCCAAAATATAATAATCGGCACATCAGCACCAAAAACATGAATTGGATGGAAAATAACCGCAGCGATAGCATCGGACACCGGCGCAACGTTTTTATCCATAAACGTATCAATGTTAAAAGCATTAGCTTGCTGAATGTTAAATAAAAGTGTCAAAAGTACGATTAAAATTTTGTTCATTAATTCTTTCCTTTCGGGTCATAAGGTTTTCGGCTACTCTACAAAAAGGGTAAATCACCAACCCAGACTTAATACTACCAAAAACATGTCTACATGATGTCAATCTTTACAAAATCTTTAAAATTTGTTGCAAATATCTTTCCGCACAAATGGCGGATGTATAGTTTTTAATTGTACTAAAACTATTGTTACGCAAGGCATTTAAGGATTTTATATCCATATTTTTTATATTAAGAAGTGTTTCTTTTACGCTATTAGAATTTGGCTCAACTAAAAAACCATTTTCACCGTTTTTTATAATTCCATCAACCCCGTCACCTTTTGTGCAAACAGTGATACAACCACTTGCCATAGCCTCTAAATAAACCATACCAAACGTTTCACCAACACTAGGCAGGACAAAAATGGCATTTTCTCTCATTTTTTCAAGAACTTTATCATGAGGGAGGCTTCCTAAAAATTTTACATTTTTATCAATCTTTTCTAAAGTTTTTCGTTCTTTTCCATCCCCAATCACTGTCAATTCAATATTTTCCACCACATTGCAAGCTTCTATAACTTTATCAATATTTTTTCTCTTTTTAAAATACGCACAAGTTAAAACTTTTATGGGAAAGTGTAAATTTTTATCTCCTGCATCTATAATAAATTTTTCATCAACTCCAGATGGCGCAACAAAAATTTTTTCTTCAAACTCAGGGTACAATTTCAACAATTTTTCTTTTAAAACAAAAGATCTACAGGCAATTAATTTCGCATTTTTCAAAGCTTTTTCCAATCTTTTTTTAAAGTGGATTTTGTATATCGGCTTTGTTAAAACTTCAATATCAGAATTGTGAATTCCTGCGATGAAAGGAATACCCAATTTATCCGCAAACAAAATTCCTGATGGCATGTGCGCAATTACAATATCATATTTCGGCAAATTCTGCAATTTTGCATGAACATTAAACCAAAACGGAGTCCAATAATTTACGTTATAAACATCATTATATCTTCCGGTTTTATAATACGGTTTTTTGCGTATAAAAGAATTTAAGATAAAATTTGGTTTTAAAACATCAACCTTATTTCCCTGTTTTTTCCATTCTTTGACAAAATCAAAAAGCGTTCTCGGAGTTGTTTTTTCACTATCTTTAATTGGATATAAGTCTGTTATAAAAAGAATATTCATAATTTGATTATAACTAATTTTTAAGATATTGTAAACGGCTTTTGTTTCAGATAAAATTTTTAGAAAAAGGAATAAAAAATGGAACACGATTATAAATTTTATTTGGATAAAGGAATATCAGAAACAAATGAAGGGAAATTTGATGAGGCTTTACACTCATTAGACAAAGCAATTGCGCTAAATCCGAATGAGGCTATGCCTTATTTTTCAATAGCAATAGTTTTTCATCATATCGGTGAATACGAAACTGCATACGAAAATTACACAAAAGCTATTGAATTAAACCACAAAATGATTGACGCTTATTATAACCGTGCGCAAGCACTTTTGGCAGATAAAGATGCAAGTAATGAAAAATTAAAATCTGCAATAGCTGATTTTGATAAGGCTATAGAGCTTGATCCTAAATTTATTGATGCTTTGTATTACAAGGCAGTTGTGCAAAAAAAATTGGAAAATTATAAAGGCGCAATAGAAACATTGGATAAAGTTCTTGCAATTGAGCCAAAAGCGGTTTATTCAAATGCTTTGAAAAAATTAATTTTACAAAAATACCTGAAATAATGCTTTCTTTTTATAACCCCTTGAAATTAATTAAAAAGCGGTTATAATATAGAATACAGGACATTAAAAGTAAATACCTTTTTCAAATCATCGCTTTTTGAAAAGGGTAAAAACAGATTTGTACATTAAAAATTTAGATTATTTCATGGGGACGTTTTGGATTTGACAGGACGTTCGGTTGAGATAAATTGCGGGTCCGAGCGCTGTTCTCGGTTATCAACGAGCAAAACAAATTAAATGCTAACAACGTAATTAAAGCAGACTTCTCTAGAGCTCAAGCTTTAGCAGCGTAAGTCGCTAATTATAGCTACTCATAGAACCCAGCTTGCCGGTTTTATGGGTCCATTATGCAAGTGGCAGTACATTGATGACGGTAGATGTATCAAGACAACCGTTGGAGGTTTGTGTTTCCGCAAAAAACACTTTGAAATATTCGCAGGGTTCTGATACTTCCTGAATATTTCGAGAAAATTGTTATCTACACTCGTAGAGGTTTATTAAAATCCGTTTTGGACAGGGGTTCGACTCCCCTCGTCTCCAGTTTTTAGTCCACAAAAGAGCATTAAGACCATTAAAAAACATTGAAAGCCCGCAGTTGGCGGACTTCTTAATAACAGAAAACAAGCAGAGAATTTATTTTTCTAAAATTCTCTGCTTTTATATGCTTATTTTCGTAAAAATTCTCTCTTCACAAGAGACCTAGTCCAAAATTAGACTTTTGTAATATATTCCATAAAAAAACTATTGTGTTCTGGATTATATTCTAAAATTTTACAAATTAAATAATCTCCCTCATTAATTGTTTCGTAATCACTTAATGAAAAATGATATTTATTTTCATTTGTAGCTAGAAATCCTCTAACATCATCTTCATTTATGTGACATAATAAACTATTGTTACTTTTATTTATAACAATGCATAAAATTTCTTGATTATTCTTATATTTTTCTTGGATTTTTATTAAATCTGATAATTTATCATTGTCTTTTAATGTTCGTTCTAGTGCATTCTTAATGTTATTTAAATCATAAATATTTGATTGATAATTTTCATTCATAAGAATATTGGCTGTTGAGAGAAAATTTACTCGATAGTCAACAAGGTAATTGTACATTGCATTAACATTTTGATATAAACTCAACTTATCTAAATAGTTATCATTTGTTAACCTTTTGGCAATCTCTGTCATTACTTCATTGTTTTTATACAAGATATTTTCAGAGCATGCTGCTAAATAACTTATATTAGACAATAAATTTAAATGAAGTACTCCAGATGAAGATATCCTTATCAATGTGTTATAATCTATGCAATTAGACTCAGATAATATAAGTCCTCTAGAAACCAAAGCCTTTACTTCTCTGTATGCAATTTCAGAAACATGCCCCATTGTTTGTAAAACATTAATTAAGTTTGATATTCTATGAAAACCTTTAATTCCTGATGGCCCAACATCTTTCCTTTTGTCTTTTAACCAAAGCAATATATCTATTCTAATAAACGGATCTGGGAGATCGTCATTATTGTCTGAATAAAACAAATTGGTAAAATTCGAGAATTCTTCATTATAGTATTTTCTATTTTTTCGAATTAAGGCATTTAACAACTTAAAGGAAGGGAAATTATAATTTCCATCTAAAGCTTTTATTGCAAATATATCCTCTGCTAATATATGACCACTTTTACAAAAATCTTCAAATAACTGAATCGCTTCTCTAATATTTCCATTAGATAAATTATAAAAAATAGTTTTAGTCCACCTATTATTTCTTATCATATTTAATATTGCTTTGAAATATATTATTTGCTCTCCTTTTTTTATAGGAATACGAATTCCATTTTCAAATATATATTCCTCATTTTGAGTATCGGATAAGCGACATATATATTCAAACCTAGCTTGTAAAACTTTTAATAAATCTGCAGGATCAATTCTGAAAATTAAATCTTTTACAACAGTATCTATAGGAGGTTGTTTTTTATATTTATCATATGTAACATCTCTTAAAGGTAAAAATACAATACACTTAAATGTAGATCTTAGCCATTGTGCAACTTGAAACATTAGTAATTGTTCTGTTTCAGTTCTTTTGTCACTATTATCTAATACAATGATAGGTAGTTTTTTATGAAAATCTGCTACATATTTTATTAAATTTTCAAGATATATATTTTTATCTTCCAATTGTGTTTTTAATACATTATATTTTTCTTCGTTATATTTATTCGGATTATCCTTTAGCAACGACCCTATACCATTCTCAAAATTAGTAATAGTTTTTTTAAATATTTTTTCTATTGTAGAAAAATTCTCAAAATTTATATTACTATGACACTTTTTGATATTCTTAATAACCTTACTTTTTAGCCAATCATAAATCTCTGTTTCATTGATAGGTGCGTCATTCATATTTAAAAATACCCAATCAAAAAAAAGCGATGTATCGGGGTATTTTTTTGATAAAATTACTTCTTTAAAATACCTAATAAATGTTGACTTCCCACAACCCGCATTACCTATTAATAACATCAAAGAGTTTGTAATTCTTTCTTTATTTGAAATGGTTTCATTTAATTTTTGAACAATTTCAATGGAATTATCTGTATCTATCAAAATAGAATTAATAAAACTAGGACTAGATAATTTTTTTAATTCTTTATAAATAGGTTCAATATGTTGTTCGCGTTTTGGAGATTTGATATATGCATTCTCAACAATTAATTTTCGATCTTCTTCAGTATCTGGATCAAATATGTGATGATAGTCAAAAACTAGATTTCTTCCATAAGAGTTTTCTTCTAATTCTTCATTTTGGACTTTCCCCAATTCAGAAATTGGAGATTGGTATTGGGCTTTTCCCCTTATTTTTATATAATATTGATTTGTTTCATGTTTAATATTTTCTTTAGAACAAAAATTTAAAAAATCATTAAATAGTTTATTTTCAGAAGCAAAATCAGAAAAATGTAACTTTATAATAGGCTCCTTATTATCATTATATCCTGCCCAAGTCTCATTTCCATTTGAACAAATTATCTTGTTACACAAGTTTGTATTGTGAGGGAATTTTGCATTTATTTCATTTGCGTATAATCTTGCTTCTGCATACGCTTCATTTAAATTTTCTTCAGGTTTTTTAGCTTCAATCACTAATGGTGAAATACCATTTAGTACTATAAGGTAGTCAGGGACAAAATATTTTTGTTGTTTCCCCTTGTTAATGCAATAGGCCTGTAAAGTAGACTTAGTTTTTATATCGGAGTCATTATATCCTAAACCAATAGGTTTAATTGATGTTAAGAATTTGTATATAAATTTTTGTTCAACATCACTTTCTGTAATTAAATCTTCGTAGTTGCAATACAAATTTTTCATATGCCGTTAATTATATCATAAATTAACATATAAATCATTATAATAACTTATGTAAACATTTTATATATGTTAAATGATAATACTTTTTTTAAACTCAACTCCTCCGGCTGAGTTCCGTTAAGAATTTGTTCGGTTAAGTCTGGAGAAATGTATTTTAGATTTAGGATGTTTCGGATGTATTTTGAGTCTTTAAACCCTTCTTCGGATTGTAAATCTTCTATTGTCCTACCTGTTTGGATTTGTTTATGGTAGTAGTAACTTTTAACAAATGCATTTACAAGATACGGGTTTGGCTCGGGAGTATTGTATTCTTTTGCGTTCAAAATCAAAATATTATCATTTCTGGATGACTGCGTGATTTTTATTTTTTTAGTAATCGTAATCGGGTTAAACTTCTCTCTTTTGTCAGGTATTACAAATTTTTGATTGTTAGACAATGTATTCAATACATTTATTAAGGAATTTTCATTTAATGTAATTTCGATTAAATTTTTTGATATATCAATTTTACAAATAATAGCCCTGATTAGTTTTGGATCCGAGTAATCTTCAATATTTTGTGCCGTATAAATAAATTTGTTTTGCTTACTAACTTTAAAATCTTTTACAAGTTTTTGAATTTGTCCTTTATCTTGCAAAAATTCTCTTGTTGTTTCAACTACAAATTTTTCAACTTCGCCTGCGGGGATTTTTGAAAGTGTACCAACTTCGTTGTCATTGTAGTTCTTTAAAGCAGTACTAATATAGTATCGATACCGCCGTTTATGGCTATTACTATGGCTTGGGGTCATCAAATTATTTTTATCATCAAAAATTAAGCCTGCAAGAAGTGAATTTGAAGAAGATTTAACCCCGCAAGTTTTATCAACTTTATTTTCATACAATAACTTTTGCACTTTCTCAAAAAAATCATCACAAATAATAGCTTCATGCTCTCCGTCATAAACTTTATCTTTATGCGTAATTTTGCCGATATAAACCCTATTAGAAAGCAAATGATACAATTGACCTTTTGAAAAATATTTATCGGTTTTTGTCTTGATTTCGTTCTCTTTCAGATAGTGCATCAACTTTGGTACACTTTTTAATTCAAGATATTTGTCAAAAAGCATTTGAACTTTTTGAGCATCCTCATTATGAACAACAAGTTTTTTATCTTCTTTTAAATAACCAAGCGGAACTTTGCCACCCATCCACATTCCTTTTTTCTTTGAAGCAGCGATTTTATCCCGAATTCTTTCGCCTGTAACCTCTCTTTCAAACTGTGCAAAGGATAAGAGGATATTCAATGTCAGCCTACCCATTGAAGTTGTGGTATTAAACTGTTGAGTTATAGATACAAAAGAAGTTTCATGCCTGTCAAATACATCAATAATCTTTGAAAAATCCATCAATGAACGGGTTAAACGGTCAACTTTATAAACAACAACTATATCAATTTTATCGTTTTCTATATCTTTTAAAAGTTCTTCAAAGGCAGGTCGTTCCATTGTTCCACCTGAAAATCCACCGTCATTGTATTGTTTATCTAACAAAAACCACCCCTCATGCATTTGAGATTTTATGTATGCTTCACAGGCTTCACGTTGTGCATCAAGCGAGTTGAAATTTTGTTCCAGCCCTTCTTCTGATGATTTGCGGGTGTATATGGCACAACGCACTTTCTTTTTATCCATTTGCAACTCCAAAAAACTTTTTACCATTCCAATGTGTGCCGGTTATTACATTTGCAACAGCGGAAAGGGTTTTGTATAATTTACCATTAAAAATAAACCCTCCATTGACTGCGATAACTTCATATTTTTCACCTTTAAACTCACGAATAAATTTAGTACCGATAGTTACCTCAAATTTTTTGATTTTCTTGGTATCTATGGTTTTTGTTTCTGAATAGTGTTCGACAAGTTTATCCAATCTTTTTTGAAGTTCGCCTGATAATTTTCTGTATTTATAATACCATTCTATCTCTTTGATTAAGAATGACTTAGTATAACCTTTTGGTGCAGGTATTTTAAAAATTTCCTGCCATTTGGCTTGTAATTCCTTTGTTGTTAGTGGTTTTAAGTTATCCATATTTACATTAATCGCTCTTGTCGCAAGCAAAATCAAGTCTAAATGCAAAAAAGACACAGAAATTATCATTTTAAAGATAGCCGTTTATTTAATACTTGTTTTGCGGCAGGCGACAATTCTAATTCTTCTAAACGCTTTTGGCTTATTCTTCTGTCCATAGTCTTTAAAATATCGGCTAATCCGGCATTATCCTGATATTTTATTAATTCCTGCCTTGGCAAATCAAGGTATTTAATTATTGATTGAATGGGAAACTCTATGCACTCATTTGTTTTATTACTCCATCCGTGAATAAAGCCTTGGTCAATATTTTGATTTGTATTTTTAGGAAATGCCCAAATAATCTCATTATCAAGTTTTATTTGAAAAAATCTTACTGTAATTTCACTCCATTGAGTCTTTTTGCTTAAAGGAATGTAAATGAAGGACAAATTAAGGCTTGGGTGTATAATGTTTTCAAGTCTTTTCCTTAATTTATACCAATGATGTTCTGACATAATATGCCTCCATTATTTATTTTTACATAGCAGTATGTCATTTTAAGTCGTATTACATTCAAACTCTGATTTAAATAATAGTCAAGGTTAAAAATATGGGACAAAGTGATTTTTACCTTGCCCCATATCCTTGAATTATTTATCTTCTACAATATATTCTTTTGGAATATTACTGGTTCTATCAATACCATTAAGTATGTCTAGTAATTGGGTTAATTGTGACTGAATTATATATCCGGGAACATCAGGTCCTTCGTTTTTAGGTTTTAGACGAGTTTCTAATTCATGCTGAATATCTATATCAGATCTAAAAATCTTTAAAAATTGTAAAAGTAATTTCGTATCATCACCTTTTATAATTTCACTAACCAATTTGTGAATCAAAGCCTCCAAACAAGTAATCTTTTTATGTTTACCATTAATTGTTGTTTCTACAAATTGACTCAAAATTTTGTTTAGACATTCATTTGGTCTTGTTTTTAAATTCCTTTTTGGACGTCCTTTTGGATTTCCGGACTTACCTTTAATAAATTGTCCGGTTTTATAATCCCTGTTACCTTCAGGATGATAGGTTTTTATAGCCTCATCAATTACGTCATAGATGTTCTGTTGTTGATCAAAAATACCCATAATTATTGTCCTCCTTTATTTTCATCTAAAGTACTTACTAGTTGCACTTTTTCTCCAGTTAATTGTTCAAAGCGATGAAGTATTACATCGCAATAATTAGGTTCAAGTTCAATCGCATAACAAACCCGGTTTGTATTCTCACAAGCTAAAAGAGTGGAGCCTGAACCTGCAAAACAGTCAAGTACAGCGTCATCCGGATTGCTTGCATCTAAAATAACTTCTTTCAGCATTTTTACAGGTTTACAAGTTGGATGAAATTTTAAATCATCTTTATTTTCAGGATTTGAAACATGAACCCCCTTAAAATCCCATACATTAGTTCTATAACGACCAAATTTACCAAGTTGGATATTATTTATATATTTGCCCATGCCGTTTTTAAACACAAATACTAATTCATGCTGACTTCTGTAAAAAGAGCCTTGTCCGCCAACCATTTTGTTCCAAACACACAAATTTTTAAATTCAGAATAACATTTGCCGGCGGTTAAAATTTCTAACACATGCCTCCAGTCCATAAATATATAATGCAAAGAGCCATCTATCGTATATTGCATCAGATTATTAAAAATAGCACCAAGAAACCCAGTAAATTCCTCAGATGACATTTCTCCGCTTGCCATTGCAAATTCCTTATGTTGAATTTTTCCATTGCCGCATATATTTTTAACAGCAAGATTATAGGGAGGGTCAGTTAAAACCATTACCGGTCTGATATCTTTGAGTAATAATCCGTAATTCTGAATATCTAAAGCATTTCCACATAATAAACGATGTTTACCAAGCTGCCATATATCTCCGGTATTTACACGTTTTTCAATATTAAGATCATCCGGTATTGTTTCTATGGATTCATTTTTATTATTTTTCTTAGAATCTTGAATTATAAAGTCAATCTCAGGAATTTCAAAAGCAGTAAGACTTAAGTCAAAATCCAATTCCTGCAATTCTTTAAATTCAAATTTCAAGGCATCAATATCCCACTTGGCAGTTTCTGTCATCTTGTTATCAGCTATAGCATAGGCTCTTAGCTGTTCTGCTGTAAGATGAGAGGCATCAATAGCTGGAACTTTTTCAAGCTCCAATTCTTTAGCTGCAAGATACCTTGCGTAACCGGTTACAATTTTTTGTTCCTTGTCAATTACAATAGGGATAAAAATACCATTTTCTTTGATAAGTCTTGCAAGTTTTTTGATTTTCTCGGGCTTGTGCTTTCGTAATTTTCTTTTGGGTTCTTTAAGTTTTTCTACTTCAATTCTCAAAATAAGTGGGTTACAAATTTTTTCCGTATTCATTTTTTGTCCTTTCCGGCAGGTTCTCTAACTTTTTGCTGCCGGAATAAACTAGAAAGAAGTTTTTGCTTAAGACAAAAATGACTATAACTCTTACTATCAAAGCGCTTTAGGTGATTTACTATCACGAAAAATGATAAATTTGTGATAAATCTTGAAAGATGTTATAATTAGAATATGAAAGAAAAGAATAACACCAAACCAGAGAAATGTCCTTATTGTGGTAAAACAGATATAGTTGTTAATGGATATGATTCAACTACTGAAAAAACACCAAGATACAAATGTAAAAACTGTAAAAAGACGTTTAAAAAAAATAAGAATTATTATTTTAAAAATAAAGCAGATAAACTATTTATGGTTCATATTTTGAAACTCATAAAAACAAATTACTCAGAAATAAATAATGCTCCAAAATCAGGGCAACCTATAAAATTTCAAAAATTATTTTCTATAAAAGAATCCGATAAAAAAGAACTTGATAATATGACTTTAGCTTTGGATTATATTGGCAGCAACAAATTAAAAAATTTAACGCCGAAATTAAGTATTTATTTGGAAAATAATAACATCATTATTGCAAAATCATTTGATAATAAATAACAGCATCAAAAATCAAACAATTCTTTGACCTGAACTTCAAGGGCATCAGCAAGTTTTACTATTGTTCTTAAGTTTGGAATTTTTTCATTTCGCTCAATTTTACCAATATATGAAATATCTAATCCGGCTAGCTCTGCGACCTTACCTTTTGTAAGTTTTTTAGCAAGTCTTATTTGTTGTACTTTTGTTGCAAAATTTCTGATAACACTGCTATTCATTCTTTAATTATGCTATTATGGATGTACAAACGTATAGACTACTGGTCTAATAAAAAGAAATTGTTACGTCAGAAATTGACGTGGTAATGTGCTACACTCTTAATAAAGAATAAAAATAAGTATCATAATTATTAGGAAATGCGGAAATGAAAATTCAATTTTTAGAACTAAACAATTTTAAATCCTTTAAAGGTAAATGTACAATTTCTTTTAACTCTGGATTGACAGTAATTACCGGTTTAAATGGTACCGGAAAAAGTAATATAATTAATGGGGTTAATTTTGCCTTAGGAAAATATGAGACAAAAACTGAATTGATACACGAAGGCGAAAAAGAGGCATCTGTAAGAATTGTTTTGAGAGCTGGAAATGGGAATTTGATATCAATTTCAAGAACAGTTGATATTAATGGCAAAAAATCATTATATATAAATGGAGAATCGGCAAATGATAACGATATTCCTTATGAAGATTTTGATTTTGTACTTTTAGATTCAAATTCTCATAATCAATTTGATAGCACAAAATTAAAAGATTTTATAAAAAATCTGAAAGAAGAATCAAATAAGAAACAAATTATTTTGGTAAGCACCGAAACAAGTATGCTAGATTATGCAGATCAGATTATTACAGTAAATTAAAAAATTAAAAATCAATCTGAAATCAAAGAAACACAACTTATATAAATGGAGTAAAATATGACAGAAAAAATTGAAAAATTACTGAATGATGTAAACGAAATTACAATTAAACAGAAAACTATAAAAGAAACAATTGCAAAAGAAACAGGTAATAATTTTAATATATTTGAAATTATACATATTAGTCAAAAAGAAGTCCCAATGTGCAGAATTTTAACCGAACTTTTAGACCCAAACGGTTCTCATGGTCAGAATAAAATATATTTAAATTTATTTTTCAAAATAGTTTTAAAAAAGGATATTCCATTATCAGAACTAGAGGTTATAAGAGAAGAAGTAATTGAAGGTTGTCGAAGAATTGACATACTCATAAAAGACAGAACAAAAGATTTTGTAATTCCTATAGAGGTTAAAATAAATGCCTGCGACCAATCGAAACAATTATACGATTATTCAAAGAAAAGAAAACCAAATGACGAAAATCCTAAAGTATATTATCTTACAAAATATGGAACAGAACCATCTATGGGAAGCAGAGAGAGTTTAAAAGATGAAGAAATTGGTCTCATATCTTGGAATGTGGATATATTAAACTGGATAAGAGCTTGCATATCTGATAAAGCAACCATAAACAAAGCACCTATCAGAGAAATTTTATTGCAATTTGAAACAGCAATAGAAGAGTTTACATTACAAACAAAGAAAGGCGAACTAATGGAAATTGAAAATTTATTAAAAACACAAAACGATATTGAAAATGCTTACAGTATCGCACAGGCACTAAAAAATACTTTATTAAGCCGATTTAAAGAAAAACTTGAAGAAGAACTTACAAAAATAAAACCGTTTGATGATAACAGTCAAGATGATAATGAATGGAATCTTGGATATAAATTATCTTTATCAGAAGATAAATCCCAGGTAGATGTGGCACGTATCAGTTTGGAAAATAATAGCGTATTTAAGCTGATTCAAGTTTTGAATCCCAATGATTTATCTTGGAATAATTCATTTTCAAAAAACAAATTTAAAGAAAAGGTGTTTTCGATATCCGATGATACAATCTTTGAACTTGTAAAAGAAAATAGTTTTAATAATAAAGTTAAAGAATGTGTTGATTGGATAATTGAACAACTTAAAGTAAATGGTCAAATGTAATGTCCAAGACTGCAGAATACATTTTAAAAGAATGGGAGAAGTGGAAACATCTTGAAGATATCACAATAGCTTGGACTTTGGAATTAATTAATAGAAAAACCAATAAAGAAATATCTGATATTATTAATTTTTCTAAAGCGAAAATTAAAGCTATGGTTGACAATTTCAATATCAAAGAAAATGAAACGCTTGTTTGTGAAATCCAAAACGGCACAAAACTCACAGAAAGAGAAGAAGAATTTTTCACCCTAATAAAACAGGGTAAAAATATATCAGAAATCTCTAAAACTCTTATGGTAAGCAGGACAAGAGTTAAAACCGTTGTTAAAATAATTTTGGCAAAAATTTTAATAGGGCTTTATGATTATTATAATACCGAATATTCTCATGTATCAGAACTTGCACATCCTGTTTTGGAAGGTATGCGATATTACGGTTTTATGTATGGTAAGGCAGCAGGTAAAATCGATGGTTATTGGTATGAATTTGATGAAAAAGGCAAGGTTCATTTAAAAATCAAATGCGATAATTTTGAAAGGGTTGATAAAAACTGTATTATTATTTCAATTGATAAAAAATATGGTCTTATAGACAATTACGGCAATTATTTAATCTCTCCGAAATATGAAGAATTAAAAAAGACATTTGGTGAAAACCGTTCCTTTTTTACAGCAAAATTAAATGAAAAATATGGAGTGATTAATGAATGTGGTGAAACTATTATTGATTTTAAATATGACAATATGAAGTTTTTTGGAGATAAAGAACATATTTGTGCAAAAAATCAAGGTAAATGGGGTTTGATTAACGTTAATGAAAATATCATCGTTCCTTTCATTTACGATGAAAGTTTTAATATCTATGCCCTGCCATTTAGAGAAAACGAAGGCTTTATCGTAGAAAAAGAAGGTAAGGAAGGGGTTATTAATCTTGAGAGTAAAGTTATTATTCCTTTCGAATATGATTGTTTATGCTCAAACTTTTTTGATACTGCAAAAAGTTTGACGGTGGCAAAAAAGAATGGTAAAAGAGGTGTTATTAACTCAAAAAACGAAACCCTTATTCCTTTTGAATACGAACATATTGAAATTTTTTCTGATGAAACAATGTTTGTACATAATTTTAGCAAGGGATATATAATTGATTTTTCAAATAAGAAAGTTTGCGACGAAGACTTTCAATTTATAAACTCCGAGGGAAACGGTGAATATTTTTGCGCTATGAAAAATGATAAAAGCGGTCTAATTGGTAAATTCGGCAATATCAAAATTGATTTTAAATATGATGATTTATTTTTTATAAATAAAAATTTTCTTGTAGCAAATAAAAATTCAAAAGAAGGGATTATTGATGTTAATGAAAATATTATAGTTCCTTTTAAATATTGGTTTAAACGTGAAAAATGCTTAGATAAAGATAATACCCTTCCTGCCAGAAGGCGAATCAAAGGTAAATTGAAGTGGGGATTAATTAACCTTCAAGATGAAGTTTTAATTGATTTTAAATTTGACATCTTAATGCCTTTTAACGATAGGAAATATACTCTTGCAATAGTTAATAATAAATGGATGTATATAAACAAAAAAGGTGAAATTTTAAAAATCGATATTGATAATTATGTCACAAAATGACGTATTTTTGTTATAAAATTAAATTATGTCCAGATTAAATAAAGCAGCAGAAATAATAGAACTTGCAATGATGTTTCAGAATAGTTATGGCGGATTGTGTATTGATGATATTCAAGAACATTTTGAATGCTCCCGCAGGTCAGCAGAACGAATGAAGTCGTTGTTATTTGAAATATTTCCTGAAAAAGTAGAGGAAGTTTCAACTTCTGACAAGAAAAAATACTGGCGATTTATTAAAGGAACGGCCAATATGTTAATTTCATTTACCCCTGATGATTTTGCGAACCTTGAATACTTAAAAGGGCTATCAAACGATGAAAATAGGCAAAAAGAACTTGATGAATTAATTGCCAAAATAAAAGCTTTAACTCCGCAAAAAAATGCAATGGCACTGGAAACAGATATTGAAGCAATACTTGAATCCGAAGGTTTTGCAGTACGTCAATATTCAAGAATTAAAGCAGATAAAAAGGTTTTAGATAAACTCCGGCAGGCTATGCTTTCATTTAAAAAGATTGAATTTGACTACAATACGGATAAGGGCTTACGCCATGTCGTATTAAACCCGTATGGTATAATTATTTCAGATAAATATTATCTTGTTGGATTTAATGAATATGTAGACGATTTAAGACTTTATAAAGTGGATAAACTTCAAAATCTTATTGTAAAAGATGATTATTTTGAAAAAGATGAAAAATTTTTATTATCAGAATATTGTAATAATTCTTTTTCAATCTATCAGGAAAAACCAATGAACATCACATTAGAATTTGACAAATCTGTTACAGAAGATGTTTTGAATTATCATTTTCATCCGACACAAAAGATGAAACAACTTGATAATGGAAATATTCAAGTAAAATTTACCTCCGGTGGTAAACTTGCCATCTGCCATGAACTTTTCAAATGGGGAACCTTCGTCACCATCAAAAAACCGGCAGAGCTAAGAAAATATTTTAAAAATTATTTAACAAATGTTGTGAATAATTTTGATACAAATAATTAAAATATTGTTAATAAAAATTCAAAATTATAATTCCTATTGTATTATTTTACAATAGAGGTATAGATATAAGTATGATAAAGATAGTCTATTTTGATGAACCATCGGCAACTGATTATATAATTATAAAAAATGGTGGAGTAAAAATTACAACAAAAGAAAATACCGATTCTGCCAATATTTCTGGCAATAATAAAACTCAGGTTAGTTTGGGCGGAAGTTTGTCATGGTGGCCATTTACCAAAATAGAAGCAAGCAATACTACTGATATTGATTTGGAAGGTGTTAAAAAAGCTCTTACTAAAAACATTGTAACAAATGTTTTGCTAACAGACTTTATAGAAAAAGCGGATAAGGATACAGAACAAATTTATAAATTTGAAAATTACAAATTGTATTCTTGTAAAACATCTTTTGCGTTCTTAGGTATGTTTATGCCATATCTTAAAATTATTAAAGAAGACCAGTTTCCTGAAGATTTACCGATTGATGTTACTAAACTTGCTGATGCATTAAAAGATGGCAAAAAATATTATGAAATGGTAGCTGAAAAAATAGATGGTGATAAAGAAAAATGTATTTTACGTTTTAATATTGATGCCTTTAGAAATAATTATGGTATTTCTGACATTGTAAAAATGAATTTAAAATATTATGCAATAAAAGTTGGTGAATCTACTGAGGCAAGTTTAAACATTGAGGAAGAATTTAAAGCAGATTATGAAGACAGTACAATAACTTCTTTAACTGATAATGTTGACGAGGTTGAAGATAAAGAATTATTGACAGTATATGATGTAGTGCTTGCTGGAGTTGTTTAATGCAAAAAATTTACATATACTATGGACCAAAAGAAGAGTTTCAAAAAATTATTCCTGATGAAAAACAGCTCCTGTCGGAATTTATAAGCAAAGACGATGCCAAACGCAGAAAAATTCCGCTTCAAATGCAAGGGTATCAACAAGAAATTGAAAATGAAAAAGAATATATAGAAAATATTGTTGCATATTCTGAATCTTACGCAGGAATAACAGAAGGCGCGATACAAGGTTTTACCAGTCTTTTTGAAATGTATGAAATCGATAATTTGTATCTTCAAAACCCACCATTACAAATACAAACACGTTTAGAACAAACATTTCCTAAAATTATTGAAAAAACATATTTTGAATATAAAACGATAGATATTGATGTTCTAAAAAAAATTAATAGCGATTTCTCTAGCAAAATTATAGGACAAGAAACAGTAAAACAAAAATTACTCAAAGCATTCTATCCATTGGTTAAGAAAACCAACAATAATCGTCCAGTTGTTCTTATGTTTTATGGACCATCTGGTGTTGGAAAAACCGAAACCGCAAAATTTATAAGTAGTTTGGTAGGTCAAAAACTTTTCAGAAGACAGTTTTCAATGTACCATAGCGAAGAGTTTGCAGATTATATGTTTGGTGGTAATCATTTTCAAAATTCTTTTGCAAAAGAACTCCTGGAGCGTAAATCTAATATCATACTTCTTGATGAATTTGATAAAGCTGCACCAATATTCTATAGCGCTTTTTATCAACTATTTGATGAAGGTATTTTTGAAGACAAGAATTATAAAGTCCAAATTGATAATGCAATAATAATTTGTACATCCAACTATAAAAGCATTAATGATATCAAACAACACTTGGGCGATCCCATATATTATAGAATTGGAAAATTTATAGAATATGTAAACTTGACGCAAAATGCAAAAGTGCAAATAATTGACGTATTGTTAGACAAAAAATATTGCAAATTAGATGACAACGAAAAAGCACTTATCAATACAGATAAAATAAAATTGTTATTACAAAAAAATATTAACGCAATACATAATGTTAGACATATTTCAACGCTTATTAATGATTATATAGACGACATATTAGTAAGAAATTTGTTAAACGATTAATATTGTTTATTTGTTGCATTTTTCACCTGTTACCTGCCTGTTAACATCCTGTTATTTTAAAATCCTAAAATTCCAAAAAGTCAGATATAATCATATAATGCACTAATCGTCAAAATAACAGGTAAAAATAAAATTATCAGGTTAACAGGGTAAGATAGTCGAGAGCCTCTTGCTCACAAGACCGTTCCCTCCATTTTAAAATTTTGAATATATGAAAGTTACAATAAACACAAATGGAGACAGGTCGTTTCACCAAATGCTACGCATTGGGTTCGCACCTCTCGCGAAACAATTCACCGGATTGTTCCGCAACTTGGTTGTTTCGCTATTAACTGGTTTACGGCTTTGCTCGTATTGTGTATCACAAGCCGACACCAGCCTCCGCCCTCAGCTCACAATCCGCTCGGCACAGTCCTCGTCTCCGGTTTTTAGTCCACAAAAGAGCAATAAGACCATTTTAAAAGCGTTGAAAGCCCGCAGTTAGCGGACTTTTTAATAACAAGAAACAAGCAGAGAATTTTTTTACTAAAATTCTCTGCTTGTTAATGCAAAAATTATTCCAAATTCTCTGTTGGGAGATTACCTAGTTCAAAATGAAATTTTTTAGTATAATCGGGATTTAATAGTCACTTTGTGACTTGTATGATTATATAAACTATCCTAATTTTAGGCTAAAAGAAGCTTTAGTTTCGCTAAATGAAGATATCGAAAACCATATCGAGGATATGCTCGACATGGTAGAAATCGGCTCAGGAGCTGCTCGTGAACTTGATAGTTTGAAATTATCAAGATTTGCTTGCTATATAGCAGTACAAAATGCAGATCCTTCAAAGAAAAATGTTGCATTAGGACAAGCATATTTTGCAATAAAAACCCGTCAAAAAAGAATTGATTGAAGAAGAACAAGTAAGTGTATTTAATTTATTATTTATTTAATATCTTTAGCAATCCCCAAGAATCTTCTTTGCTAAACTTTTGCAATAATGATGAGAAATAGTCATATAATCTTAATTTATAATCAGACTCTATTGAATTTACATAAGCAATATAACCTATTAGTTTGGTTAATTCCGTAATATTATTGTTTTTAACTCCGTAATATAATTTTGTTCTAATCATTCTTTTCAATTTTTTATCAGCTTTTATGGTCCCATTATTTATGGTAATTCCTGTTATAGTTTGTTTTGCAGAAGGATACAATATTTTTGTTTTTTCATAATTAATTTTAAAGCCATGACTACGTATTATATCACTAATTTCTTTCATTAAACTAAATAATAAATATAAACTATCAGAAGAAAATGTGAGATCATCAGCGTATCTGGTATAAGTTATATCATAGTTATTACAAAGTTCTAATAATTCAAGATCTAAGTCATAACATATTAAATTCGAAATATAGGGTGATGTTATTGCTCCTTGTGGGAGTCTTTTATTATAAGTGCATAATTTAGCAAATAATAAAGAAATTTTTCTGGTCAAATTCATCCTTAAAAATAAATCCCTAACAGCCCAAAATTTAATATTTGGGAAAAAATCTTTTAAATCAAATTCTAAAATATATTTATTGTTAAGATGAGCTTCTGCATTTACTCTTATACCATGTTCACCCTTAATAAATGCCGTAGCACATTCTGCTATAGCATACCTTTCTAAATAATTAACAAGAATCCATTTTTGAATAACTTTTAATTTACCCTTTGGGGCTGTAATTAATCTTTTCTCCCCATTTCTTTTTGGAATAGTAAAATGATAGTAATTAAAATTATCTCTTGTTAATTTCTCAATTGTTTTAACATCTAATGATAATTCTTTTGCAAAATCTTTTATATTTTTCATAATAATAAAAAGCTATACTCCTTACGTGCGAAGCACCGTCAAGAGCGTGCCTACTCTGTGTTTTTGGAACGAGAAAAAGAACACACACTCTTTTTGTTCCTTCGTGGAATCAAAGATAATTTTTAGATCTGTTAAGATTGAAAATTTTCTTTGATTCTAAGTAGAATTCCGTCAACCATTTATCAAAGTGGGATTCTACTTAGATGTTAACATTTGAAACTTGGAGTCAGCATATCATTCTCCGCTATTTTATATGTACAAAAGCTAAGGAATATAGCCCTTGTACTAATTATATAATTTTTGTTCTAAATAGGCAAGTTTTATATTTTCAATGTTATCTTGAATATTTTTAACTTTTTCTTTAGTGACATTAATTAGGCGTTCAATTTCTCTTATGCCTTTTTTATTAATTTCTATATTATTATTTTCCAATTTTACCAATTTTTCTTGTTCACTTAGAAAATGAATTGCAGCATGGTATATTTTATCATTTACATTTTTATTGTTATAATACTTACTAATTTCTTTATTGTTTTTATAAAATGAATTTAAATCTATTTTTAATTTGTTTATGTCTTCATTATTTTTGATATATAAATATATTAAAATAAAATATGCTAAACCTACAAGGTTCGTAATTCTGATACAATATTGTTTTGAAGGTCTATTACTCTTTTTTACATTACAAATTAATGAATGTAAATTATTTAGGAAATTATCACTTAGATCTTTTTTATCTTCTTCTGTATATACCAACTGATGTTTTTTATACTTGTTTTTAACTCTTTTTATAGGTCCTTGATTCAAAAAAGTTTGTTTTCTACTAAATTGTTTCTCTGTTAAAACGATGATTCTGTCGAAATATTTTGATTTATTATCATAAGTAAATGCTCCTAATTCAGCAAAACTTCCTGATGATTCATGTATTATACATATTGCATCTGCATTACTTGCTAACACTGTTTCTAATTCAAGCATATCTTTGTTTTTATTATCACGCAGATAATTTTTAAAAATATTTTCAGGATATATAATTTTAATATCATTATAATGTTTTGGAAGATTCAAATTTATCAACCTTCGAAATGAATCTTTTTGTTTTACACTACTTCCACAAAGAAATATATAAGAAGAATGAAATAGAAATTTTTTAAATACTTTAACATATATAGAATTTAATATTTCAAGATTTGAAGATTTTAAACGTTTGTAAGTCATATTTTTATTATATATCAAAATTTTAACCTATTTAATTTTAAAAATTCCCTGATATTAAAACAACAGGGAATATGGCTTAAAAGTCTCTTATAGCTAGTATTTTAAAATTAAAAAACTTACAACAATCATCGAATTTTCCTGATTTTTAATTTTGCAGGGAATTTATAAAATCGGAAATTTATATTTATAATCATCAAGTTACCGAGACTGTTGCTCGCTGGACTATTCCCACCATTTTTTAGTCCGTAGGACACCAATTAGACCAAAATTTATACGACTAAAGCCAGCTATTAGCGGACTTTATAAAGCAAAAATTAAACAGAGAATTTATTTTACTAAAATTCTCTGTTTTTTAATGTTTATTTTTATTGAAATTCTCTCTTCACCCGAGACCTAGTCCCAAACTTGCAAATTAAAATAAGGATTTAAATTATCATCAAGCATTCTTAAAAAGTATTTTTTTGTTTGTCCATTTTCTTGTGAAAAACTAAATTGAGTTCCTTCTACAAAGAAAAGGTCATTATTTATATTAAATTCCGGAATATTACAAAGAACTAGATCCGTGACATTAGTATGAAAATCAGCCTTTGTTGGTTGAGTTAATATAATTAAACCTGAACTTAGCAAAGTTTTATTATAACTATCAATATTAATGATATTGTTTTCATCAAATATAGATAATTTATCTGTTAAAAAAGCTTGATACAACATATTTAATATATTATTTATCATTTCTCTTGTGCTTAAAATTATTAAAAAAATCTTTGCTAAAACAATTTGTACAGAAGGATTATGATTTACTATAATTTCATGAAAATCTTCAGGGATATTATTTACACCACTTTGTATAATCCTTTCTCTAAGTTCTAAAATAACATTCAAAAAAACATTTTCAGGTATTTTACTAAGTTCATTTTGATTAAAATTAAGTATACATTTTATAATATTGCTATTTTTAAAAGAGGATATAAGAGGAGTTAATTTATTTACATCTATTAGCGTATTTATATCATATGCATACTCTGGATAATCAAATAATGAATATATTGTTAATACATTTTTTAGGTTAGGATGCTTTGCTACAATATCTTCAATACATTTTTCATTTATATATTGCAGAATATAATTACATTTTTTTATAATATTTAATGTGTCTTCTTGAAGTCCATCAAATGTGAAAGTTGGATTATCTGATAATAAATCTTTTTTATAATCAACAATTAAATATCCCATAAACTGAGCTTTTTGATGTTTTGAAACGTAAGCATAATTACTATATTGCCTTTGTTCTTCTGTACTATCTTTTGGAATAAAATTCATAGAATGAATAATATTTTTAATATCTTCTCTAATTTCAAGTTTCCAAATTTCTTTTGATAATTTATAACATGCTTCTTTAATACTCACTAAATTTAAACCTCTCTAATTCTTTATTCTTCTTAATTTTTTGTTCAACAATTTCTTCTATTTCATCTTTTGAAAACAGCGAAGAATTATCTGTAATTCCTTGCATTTCATTTACAAAATAGAAGTTTTCTTCTGAAATAGTATTTAAAATATAATTAGGAATCACTCGATAACAAGCAGATAAAAAGTTTTCTATCAATAATTTTTCTCCTGATCTATCATATTTAACAAATGGATTCCATATTCCAGGCTTATATCGACTAATATAACTCAAAGCAAATAATATCATATATATAGATATTTCTATTGGTAACTTAATACTTCTTCCATTTTTTTGATGTGTTATTTCTAAATATTTTTGACCAGAAAGACTATATATGCCAGAGCCTTTACTATTCATTTTTGGACGCAGTAATACATATTTCGTTGTACATTGAGGCTCTAAATAATTGTCTGAGATTTTATGAACATTATTTAGAGTTTCTTCAGGATTATGAAAAATTTTTAAATATGAATTTTCAATTCTAAATAAAGTCGCTTTTTTATTTTTTATAATATGTAAAGGTATGAGTTTGGGCTCTTGATCTTCGTAACAACTAATAAAATCTTCTAATATTTCTGGGACAGTAGCTAATAATTCCTGGATCCTCCATTTCCCGGTATTACAAATCGGTATTTGAGAATCAAAAAATTTGCAGAAAATAGACAATGCACCTGTTTTTGGATTTTTAGGAAATATTTCTATATCGCCAATCATTGATTGTTTATCAACTATATCTATATGCATTCCATGATTTTCTATGATAGGTACATTACCTAGCTTTAAACCAAGCATGCTTGTGTATAAATTAGTTACTCCATAATACATTAGTAGAGGAGAAATATTGAGTGAGGAATTTTTGCTAGCTTCAAAATATTCTTTTGATTGAGACATTGATCCTGCAATTATTTCAATGACTTCTTGTGAATAATGAATATTGTTCTTTTTCCAATATCGAATAATATTAGTCGGATAAGTATATATTAATAATCTTTTCCATATTTCATTATTTGGTATTTCTGAAAAAATCTTTTTAATACTCAATATAACCTCCCAATAATTTAATAATATCATAAATAATTAATTTTAATTGTTTAATAATATTTTGATATCAACTTCTGCAAACTCAAATCTTGTGGCTGAGTTCCCTTTAAAATTCGTTCGGTTAATTCTGGTGAAATGTATTTTAAATTCATAATGTTGCGAATATATTTGGAATCTTTTAAGCCTTCTTCTGTTTGCAAATCTTCAATAGTTTTACCCGCTTGAATTTGCTTGTGATAATAAAAACTTTTTACTATCGCATTTACAAGATATGGATTCGGCTCAGGAGTATCATATTCTTTAGCATTCAAAATTAAAATATTGTCGTTTCGTGACGGCTGTGTAATTTTTATATTTTTTGAAATTACAATCGGAGTCAAATTTTTACTTTTATCTGGAATAACAATTTCTTGATTATTTGCAAAAGCGTTCAAAATATTCTTTATCGATATTATATAAAACATAAAGTCTATCGACACAATAGTTATCATTAAATAGTAAGAAAATAGCTACCATCTTGATCTGCTCTAGTAATAAGTAAGTATTTGTTATAAATTCGGATATTTGTAGTTTTATTTTCATAATTAAGTTCTTTCTTGTTCTGTATTTACATATATTACTCGAAAGAATTTAATATCAAGTATTTAAATATATTTTGTTTCGTTAATAGAAGTAAAAATTCACTTTTTAAGTCGTGAAACATTTTTGTTGAAATCAGGTGGCAAAGTTTTAAAAATTTTATCTTTCTATTATAATTAAAATTATATGCTATACTTAACGATATGGAAAATGAAATTATTATTTATCAAACTCAAGATGGTCAGACAAAAATTGACGTAAGATTAGAAAATGAAACAGTATGGCTTACGCAAAATCAAATGGCTGAGTTATTTCAAACGACCAAACAAAACGTAAGTTTGCATATTAAAAATATTTTTGAAGAAGGAGAACTTTCAGAAAATTCAACTGTCAAGGATTACTTGACAGTTCAACAAGAAGGAAACAGAAAGGTTTCAAGGAATATTTCTCATTACAACTTGGATGTAATTATTTCTGTCGGATATAGAGTGAAATCATTACGTGGTACACAATTCAGAATTTGGGCTACTCAAGTTTTAAAAGAGTACATGAAAAAGGGGTTTGCCTTAAATGATGACTTATTAAAACAAGCTGGTGGTGGCGGTTACTGGAAAGAACTTTTAGAACGTATTAGAGATATTCGAGCTTCTGAAAAAGTCTTTTATCGCCAGATTTTGGATATTTATGCAACAAGTACGGATTATAATCCTAACGCGGAGGAAACCAAATTATTTTTCAAAGTAGTTCAAAACAAAATGCATTTTGCAGCGCATGGGCATACCGCCGCTGAAATCGTATATTTGAGAGCAGATAGCACAAAAGATAATATGGGGTTGACTGTTTTTAAGGGAAATCATCCGAAAAAAGATGAAGTTACGGTTGCAAAGAATTATTTGGATGAAAAAGAATTGAATATTTTGAACCGAATTACATCTGCATATCTTGAGTTCGCAGAATTACAAGCAATCAGACAAATCCCGATGACAATGAAAGATTGGATTTTAAAACTTGATGATTTTATCAAAATGACAGGAAGTGAACTTCTTGATAATCCCGGTAAAATCTCAAAATTGGAAGCTGAAAATAAAGCACTTGCTGAGTATGCAAAATACAAAGAAACAATAAAAGACGAGTTGTCAGAAATTGAAAAACACTTCTTGGAATCTGTTAAACAAACGCAAAAACAGTTGGAACAAAAAAATAGAACGTACGATACAAATATGTAAGTATAATTATATATTCCCTGTTATACACCAAGCAGGGAATATGTCTTAAAAGTCTTATGCTGCAATAGTTTGAATTATTGAATTTATAAAAAATAAACAAATTTCCCCTGATTTTTAATTTAACAGGGAATTTACAAATAGCAAAATTTCATTTATAATGTTTTTGAAGCGAGCCTGTTGCTCACTGGACTGTTCGCTCCATTTTTAAAACAATCAAAAAAAGCAGGATTACATTATGAAATCAATTAAAGAAGTATCTTTAGAATCAAAAATATTAAAAAGATTAGAACACAGCAAAATTTGTACCGAACTCGTTAATTATTTATTTGCAGACGATGAATTGCAAGAAATGCAAGATTACGCAAACAACGTATCTATCAAGCGTTTGGGCTACAACGATCACGGCCCTGTACACATGCGTCAGGTTTGTGCAAACTCTATAAAAATGTTAAACCTTCTTCGGGACTGCGGAATACAAACATCTCTTGAAAAAGAAGAAATTGGCACATTCGAAGACAGTATGTGTGCAATTATTCTTGCCGGTCTTATGCACGACTTAGGAATGATGATTGGTCGACAAGGGCATGAGGATATGTCTGTAATTCTTGCCAAAAGCATAATTGAACGAACTTTGATGCACCTGTTTCCTGATAATTTGCACAAGCGTGTTGTTATCAAATCTCTTGCAATAGAGGCAATTGTTGGCCACATGGCATCCAAAAAAATTCATTCAATTGAGGCCGGAATTATCTTAATCGCTGACGGATGCGATATGACAAAAGGCAGAGCTAGAATACCAATGGCTCTGAATAAAACACCTAAAGTTGGCGATATCCATAAATATTCTGCTAATGCAATCGAAAGAATTGGAATTCATCACGGTGAAAAAAAACCTATAAGAATTGATATTGAAATGTCGGGTGAAGTTGGTTTCTTCCAAATCGAAGAAGTTCTATTAACCAAAATCGAATCAAGCCCTGCAAAACAGTTTGTTGAACTTTATGCAGGAGTTCAAGGGCAAGAACCAAAATGCTATTTGTAGAAATTATAGCAGTAAGAGAGATTTATGAATAATTGTGACAAATATATAAAAAATTTGGAAGAAGAACTTTCTTCTCTAAAGTTTGAAGAAAATATATCTACTCCAAAAATTTCGATTATAATTCCTGCTTACAATGTCGAAAATTATATTGCAAAATGTCTTTTTTCCATAATTAAGCAATCCTTCAAAGACTTTGAAATCTTAATTGTCGATGATGGTGCAACTGACCGCACAAACGAAATAATTAAAATATTCTCAAAATTTGATAATAGGATAAAACTAATCGAGCAAAAAAATCAAGGTGCCGGAGCAGCCAAAAACAATGCTCTTAACCAAGCCATTGGAAAATATATTATTTTTGTAGACAGTGATGATGTTTTGCTCCCTGATGCGCTAAAAATGACTTATGATACAATATCTCAAAATAAAGTAGATGTAGTTGTTTTCGGAGCTGAAGGAATTTTAGAGGATAAAAAAGTTAACTGTTCTTATGGAATAGAAAAAGTTCCTAATGAAATAAAAAACAAAATTTTAACTCAAAAAGAAAAATATATTTTTAAACTACCTGTAATTGCAATGTGCAAAATCTATGATAGAGAATTTTTGGTTAAAAATTCTATTTATTTTCAAACTACAAAAACAGGTGAAGATCAGATTTTTCACATAAAAGCAATTCTACTTGCTGATAAAATCTTCATTTTGGATAAGAATTTATATGGTTACAGAAAAAGAAGAAAAGGTTCTTTAACATCTTCTAAAAAGAAAAAAGATAATTCCGTTATCTATAATTTCTATGCAATAAAAGATTTTTTGCAAAATACTGATTACCCAATCGGTTTCAACAACAAAGTATTGAATAAATATTTTATAAAAAGCGTTTCATGGTTGGGAAAATGTGCAGATGATTATAGAAAAATTTATTTTCAAGATTTGCAAAAATTATGCGAATTTGTATCAAAAAATTATCCGCAGTTGTACAATCATGAAATTGAGTTTTCTCAAAACGATACATATTGGATTTTAAAAATCAAATTGGGATTAATCAAATTAAAAAAGAAATTTTTTAAAAATTAGTAATCACCTTTATCAATTTTTTCAATTAAATCTTGATATGCAGGATTAGAAGAATTTTTTGCATACCGTGCAAGTCTGCGTTTTGCAATTGTTTTTAAAGTTTCTTTTTTAGCAGGATTTCCATTTTTTATAAAAAACAACATTGCTTGTTTTCGGTGTTCAAACAAATCTTCTTCAGCTTGTTTTGCCAAAACATCTCCAAATGTTTCAGGTCGTGTTTTTCTATCCCATTCATAGAACGGCTTTTTCAGGAAACAAAATGTTTTTGCATAAGATAAAATACATGGTGTCCACGAAACATCTTCATATTTCAAAATTCCTAACAGATGATTTTTTACCATTTCTGCATTGTACAATTTATTCCAAATCGCACAATTGTAATATCCCGGAGTGTACATAATATCTAAATATTTGTCTATGTCATGTGGAATATCTTCCATAAAAGGGAGTTTGCAATGAGTGGTGTAGCCATTATCTGTAATTCTGTATAGCGGAGCAATTGCAACGTCACAGTTATTTTTTTCAATTGATTTGTACAAACTACTAATCATGTCAGAACGAATAAGATCGTCATTATCCATAAATGCGATATATTTACCTTTAGCCGCTTTAATTCCGACATTTCTCGTATCAGCAACACCACCATTTTCTTTTTGGAGTGCAACAATATTCGGATAATTTTTTGCATACCATTCAATAATTTTTTGTGTATTATCAGAACTTCCATCATTCACAATCACTAATTCAAGGTTAGAAAAATCAGACGCAAGCGCACTATCAATACTTCTTGCAATATAATCCTCCGCATTATAAGCCGGAATTATCAACGAAACATCCGGTTTTTCGTATTTTCTTAAACTCAAGGTAATTGGCTCTGTTTCGCCTATTATAACTCTGCCATCAACTGTATTTACAAACGCTTTTACAATAAACTTCAAACTGCTTTTGTAATCAAAAAGCTGCAAATAGTGCCTCAAACCGTCATTTGTTTCAAAAATAGGTTTGTTACTATTTTGTGTATAGACCAAAAATCCATCAGCATCGCCATCAAAATTCCACGACAAAAACAAATTGTAATTATAAGATTTATAAATAGTTGCACCGATAAATTTGTTGCTATTTGTTTCTATAACACGAGAAGAACATAAAAATTCTCTTTTTCCATTTTTATCTTTTTTAAAAGGTTTTATTTTGAACTCATCGTCATAAGAATTTTCTGCAATAATAAAAGTTGTATCAGAATTTTTAAATCCATTAAAACCAATTTCAGGCTCGTTTTTGTAAACTCTATACCCTTGAGCTTTTGGATGTCTACTATAGAAAAACTTTATATTATTACCTTTTTCTCGTTTATATATAACATCAATATCATCAAATTTGAATTTGTGTTTTCTTGATTCATCAATCACAATTCCATCTTTTACTGCTTGAACAAAACACTCATTTTCTCCGAATGGGACAAGCGAAAATCTGATTGAATTGTTATCATAAATCTTGGCGCATTCATAAAATATATCATCCTTTTTACAAAAAACTCTATAATAATCCGCATTAATTTTTTGCCACGAAACGATAATTTTTGTATCTTTAATTTCTACATTCAAATCCATATTTTAAAACCTTTTTGTTTTATTATAACAAAAATTGCGACGTTGCTCAAGAAAAATTATATAATCAATTTTAATTTTTTTGTTATAATAAAATCACGGAGGGAAATTATGAAAAAATTTATTTTGGTTTTATTGCTATTATCAATTGTTACACCTGTATTTGCGGAAGAAATCAACTTAACTCCGAAAAATTCTTTTTCAGGATTTAATAACAATGGAATTAGAACCAAATACCCTCAATTGAAAAAATCGGTTTCTGCAACAGATATTTTGGAAGAACAAAGTGAAACAAATAGCATAATGCGACCAAAATCAGTTAGAGAAATGGGAGCTTCATCTACATATAATGATGGCAGAAGCCCTATGACTTACGACCAATTCCCTAAAAACTATGACAGTTCAAATAGTATGATGCTAATGCAAGGCGGAATGCAAAATATGTTCATGGGATATTAATATATCAAAAAGCTAAACAGTTCTTGTTCTATTTTTGCCTTTTGGCAACTTTTTATTTGAATAATAAGGAATTTTTACCGGAGCAGTTTCAATTGTCGGAATAGTTCTTTGAATTTCCGGTGCTGCAGGCATTGAGTAATATGGAACAATTACCATAGAATCTCCGTCATATCTGATTTTATAATTCATTGTATCAGCAGATGCAGGACTTAACACCCCAAACATACATATAATACTTATTAAAACTGAGATTTTTTTCATAATACACACATCCTTAAAAAGAATTACTACCTTAAATTTGATTACATATTTGGGGCAAAAATTGGACCGTTATAATAACTATAATTGTTCATTGACGAGCCACCACGTCTGGTATTGCGTTTTCTGGATGAGCTAGAACCTCCGTCACGTCTGACTGTACTTGAACTTATATTCATTACTGCACGAGGATAGTAGCTCACAATATTCCTAGAAGAACCACTTCTTCTTACGTTTCTTTTCGGTCGATTTGTATAATCATCATCTCGCCTTACAGTGCTGGAACTATAATTCATCACAGGACACGGATAATAATTCAAAATATTAGTTGACGAACCTCCTCGTCTATAGTTTTCATTTATAGAAATTTTATTTTCATTATTTCTGTTAATTGAGTTGTTTCTATTGTTGTTAACAGGTTTTGAGTAATAACGAATAACATTGCTTGAGCCACCATTATTTCTTGATGGGCTTGAATACTTCAAAGTTGCTTGAGCAATTGCCGGTGAACAGAATACAAACATACTCATTATTAAAAATAAAATAGAAAATTTTTTCATTTACACATACCACTAATTTTGCTATAGTTACATTATGATAGTTTTTGGCGAAAAACTTTTTATTAATCCTTTGAAAAAGATTGTTGCTTTTAATTTTGATGAACTAAAGGCTGCTTTTGCCGAGATTGAAGAACTTAAAAGAAACTTCTATCTTGTCGGATACTTGCGCTACAACGCTTTTTCTAAACAAAGTTCAGATTTTCCGCTTTTATATTTTGAAGTATTTAACTCCTACAATATATATAAAACTAAAAAAACAAAAAAATTGCTATTAAACCCAACTTCATGTGTAAATTTTTGTGAATACGCTGATGCAATTAACAAAATTAAAGCAGAAATAGCAAATGGAAATACTTATGAAGTCAATTATACTTATGATTTTGACGTGGACTATATGGGAGATGAAATAGAACTTTTTGATTTTTTACTAGAAAAACAAAAAACACCTTACAATTTTTACCTAAAAAACGAGTATGATACTGTTTTGTCTTTTTCTCCTGAGCTATTTTTTACATTAAATAACAATCATATTTTGACAAAACCGATGAAAGGCACTATCAAAAGAGGACACACAATAGAAGAAGACAAAAAATTCATTGAATTTCTGAGAAGTGATGAAAAAAATCGTGCCGAAAATGTTATGATTGTGGATTTGTTGCGAAACGATTTAGGAAAAATTGCCCAAACAGGTACAGTAAAAGTTTCAAAACTTTTTGAAATAGAAACTCACAAAACCCTACACCAAATGACATCACAAATTGAAGCAGATTTGAAAAAAGGAACAACGCTTTTTGATATATTCAATGCAATTTTTCCTTGTGGTTCAATCACCGGCGCACCAAAAATCAGCACAATGAAAATTATTTCAGAAGTCGAAAAATACGATCGCAACATTTATTGCGGAGCTATCGGAATGATTTCTCCAAATGAAACTGTTTTTAGTGTTCCAATCAGAATTTTACAAAAAACAAATAAACAAAAAGTTTTCAAGTATAGAGTTGGAGGAGCAATCGTTTGGGATTCTGAAATACAAGATGAGTGGGAAGAAACTTTGACTAAATCCAAGTTTTTGAACGACGAATTTCAAATAATTGAAACAATGAAAATTGAAAATGGGGAAATTTTGTACCAAAATGAACATTTTGAAAGAATGCAAAAAACCGCAAAACATTTCTGTTTCAAATTTGAAAAACCAACAATTCCTATTCAAAAAGCAAATTGTATGTTAAGAGTTTTATTGAATAAAGATGGTAAATTCGATTTTGAATACAAGAATATGGTTTCTAAAAACCAATCTAAAAAAATTGCAATTTCTCCGATAGTTCAAGATAGTAAAAATGAATTTTTATATTACAAAACAACTTACCGCCCATATTTTTACGACAGTTTTCAAAGAATAAAAAACGGAGAAATTTTTGATGAAATATTTTTTAATGAAAAAGGAGAATTAACGGAAGGCTCAAGAAGTAATATAGTGTTGCAAATTGGAGATAAATTATATACTCCGCCTATCAATTGCGGATTATTGAATGGAATTTACAGACAAAAACTTCTCAATGAAGGAAAATGTTTTGAGCAAATTTTGTATAAAAAAGACCTGCTACAGGCAGAAAAAATATATTGCATAAACTCTGTCAGAGGAATGGTTGAGGTGGAATTATGATTTTAATTGATAATTACGATTCTTTTACCTACAATATCGTACAATATCTGCAAGAATTAGGGGTTAAACCTAAAGTTTTTGAAAACGACAAAATTTCGATTGAGGAATTGAAAAAAATAAATTTTAAAAGTATTATAATTTCTCCTGGAGCAGGTAATCCTGACACTGCGGGGATTTCTATGAATGTTATAAAAGAGTTTTACAAAACAAAAAAGATTTTGGGGATTTGCTTAGGGCATCAATGTATAGCTCAATTTTTCAATGCCAAAATTGTTAAATCAAGTAACCCGACACATGGAAAAGTCTTTGAAATCAATGTTGATAAAACCTCAAAATTATTTTCCAATTTGCCCCAAGAGTTCAAAGTAACAAGGTATCACTCACTAGAAGTTTCATCAAAGTCAATAACTAAAGACATAACTCTGAAAATTACTGCTAAAACGAGTAACAATGTCATTATGGCAATTGAACATAAAAATCTTCCAATATATGGCGTACAATTTCACCCTGAAGCAATCTTATCAGAATATGGACACGAATTATTGGAAAATTTTATAAAGATATAATTACAACTTAATCACTGCGCTATGGCGATTGGTAGTTGCATTTTCATTTCTATATGAAAAGAATAAATCATTATTACAAACAGTACAATAAGGACACACATCAATATTTTCAGGTTTTACACCAACTTCAATCAACTGTTGCTTGTTTATCCCTTTCAAATCAATATAAATATTACCTTCCCTAATCTCTGACAGTCTATCAAAATTTTTAACAGTCATTTTAACTTTTTCTAAAACTTCTTCCCCAACATTGTAACAACAAAAAGATATCGCAGGTCCGATTGCACATTTCAAATCTTGAGGATTTGAGCCAAATTCTTCTTTCATTTTTTCAACTGTTTTAAATGCAATATTTCCGGCAGTTCCACGCCAACCAGCATGTGAAACCGCACCGATATTTTTAATAGCATCAAAGATTATCACAGGCGTACAATCAGCAAAATTCAAATAAATCGCCTGATTATTATTCGTCAAAATCAATCCATCAGTATCAGGATACAAATTTTTTCCAATTTTTGCAACCTCAATATGGGATGTATGAGTTTGAGATGGGTGAATTAAATTTTCTTTTGAAATTCTTAAAAACTCACAAACATCTTTTTTATTTTCTTCCACAACCTTTTCAAAATCAGGTTCTTTCGTTTTTATAACACTTTCTCTTGTTGTAAAAAAATGGTTCAAACCATCTAACACAGAGCTTTTTAAAATCTTTTTTCCGTTAATCTTTTCAAAATAAAACATATAATTATACTAGCACGAAATTAAAAAATAAAAAGATTCTGTTCTTGTTAGGGAATTGCATAAAAACAAGTTATATGCTAAAATTTCCGAAAAAGGAGGACTTTATATGAGAGAACTACTCAAAAAATGTTTAGTTGAATTTATTGGAGCATTTTTTCTAATATTTACTATCGGATGTTCTTGTTTTCCAAACGGCAGAGGAGCTTTCCCGCCTTTGGCAATCGGTTTTGTTTTGATGGTATTAGTATATATGGGAGGACATGTTTCTGGCGGTCATTACAACCCTGCAGTGTCTTTTGCCGCAGCTATCAGGGGAGCATTAAAATGGAAAGATTTCGTTCCATATATGCTTGCTCAATTTTTAGGAGGTGGATTAGCTGCATTTTTAGTAACTTATATAGTTGCAATTCCACCATATTCAAACGAAACTCAATATAGCATTTTACCAATGATGATATGTGAATTTCTATTTACTTTTTTATTGTGTTACACAGTATTGCAAACTGCAACTTCTAAAAAGAATGCCGGAAATTCGTATTACGGTTTGGCAATTGGTTCAGTGTTTTTAGTCGCTCTACTTGCAACAATCGGAACATGCTATGGTGCATTCAATCCAGCCGTTGCATTAGGGTTAATTCTAATGGGATTAGCACAAATTAAACTTACATTGTGGACTGTTTTGGCAAACTTTCTTGCCGGAGCTGCTGCTGCCGGAATTTATAAAATCACTGAAGCTGAATAAAAAATAAATTTTTTAATATTTAATATACGGTTAAGTTATCAAAAACTTAGCCGTATATTTTTATGCTACAATATCGTTATGAAAAAGATTTTGGGTATTATTTTAGGATTAATAATTTTGCAAAATGTTTGCTTTGCTCAAACAAATGTAAGTTTTGTTTACATAAACGGCTCAAACAACAATGATGCAAAAATGAGAAATTGGTATATTAACGGAGTCGGGAAACTTCATCCTGTTATGAAAAAAAAGTTTGAAAAAAACAAAGAAATCAAAAAAGTTTTTTCAGACAAGCCACAATACAAAATTAACGACAATCCGGTTATATTTTTTTGGGGCGACAAGAGTAAAAAAGATTTAGAATTTGTACAAGAACAACTAGACATAACAAAAGCATTCAGTCCAACAATTGCGTACAAAGTTCGCTCAATGTTGACAGCATATTTGCATGATGCAATTTGGGTTCAAAAAACTCATAATATGCTACCTATTTTGGATGATTTGAACGAAACAGTAAAGCAAGAAGCTGAAAAAGGGAACAAAGTGGTACTTTATGGCTATTCTGCCGGAACATTTATAACTTATGAATATATGTTTAACAAACTTCCATACATTAACCCAAAAGATTTGTTCAATGTTATCGATGTAAGTGATGATGTTAAGAATTTTGTAAAAACTCATCCGATTGAAAACACTTGTATTTCAGCATTATCAAAGGCTCAAATCGGTATGGTTTCAGATAGTGGACATCTTGTTCTAAAACAAGTTGAAGATAATGCGCTAGAACAAAATTATCTAAAATTACAAGAAGCTACTCAAACAGCTTGCGCTCCAACTGATACTTTGAGCGGAGTTGTAAATTTTGCAAGTCCTTTGGTTTTGTTCTACTCTGATTTAGCGGATTCTGACTATGAATTGACTTATTACAACAGATTAATGCTAAAATATATTATTGAAAACGGTTTATTCTTTATTACCGTAAATTACAGAGAAGATCCGCTAGGTTTTCCAAGCTCAAAAAACTTGACTATTGCAGAAATGGAAAAACTTGCTAATATAAAAATCGAAAATCCTAAAGGATTTGTCTACGATAATTCTAGTGTCTGGTCAAAACGCTCTGTTTTGTTTGCACACACCTCATATTGGAGTGCAAGAAAAACTTTTGCAAATGCAGTTGTAAAAGCCTTTTCAAACGGTTACAGGTTGCAATACGACCCAAAATTTCAACAAAAAGTTTTAGACAATCACAAAAAGAAAATCAAATTTGAAATGATATAACATTTCACTCAATTTGTATAAAAGAAAAGAGGAAAAACCAATGACAATAGATACAAAAGACGGAGTTCAATTTGATCCTGGTTTTATTCAACACATGTCAGCATTTGAACCTAATATTGAATATGTTTATAACAATTTGAACAGTTTTAAAAATTTTAATCAGAAAAAACTACAATTCAAAATGTTTTATCCCAAAATTCAATCTTTGTTGAAAAACTATATCGGATTTTATTTGGGTTGCATACTTTGGGCGATATATATAAAGAGTTTAGGTGAAAAAACTATTATCGGAAACCTTTGCTATGGTGGCAAATATTCTGAAACAGAAACTCTTGAAGAAGTCAGTTTTATAAAAAATTATATTGAAAAATTAAAAAAAGATGCCAAATATTATATTGGACAAAATTTTATTATTGATGAAAAATGGATTAAAATACTTGATGCCTATAAAGAATTTTTGAAAGCAAATGAAGGCTTTATAAAAGCCCAAAACACAACAGATGTAAAACTTCCTGATTGTTTAAAAAATGTTGAAGAAAACGATTTAGATGAAATTCTTGCCGGAATAGAAAGAGTTATTGATAATGGGAAGTTGTATGAGCTTACCTCATTGACTGAAAAGGTATTATAAATGACTGATTTAAAAACAAAATTATACCAAATGTTTATTCTCGGAACTGATGGAGATGGCTATAAAAAAGCTCTCCCAAACGGTTTAGGCGGAATGATATTTTTTACAAAAGATATTCAAACCCCTAATCAATTCAAGACGTTAATTAATGATATTAAATCAATTTCTAAAATCACACCATTTTTATCTATTGATCAAGAAGGTGGCAGAGTTGAAAGAACAGAAAATATTCATAATGGTAAAAAATATTTGTCAGCAAAATTCGCATTTGAAAAAGGTGAAGATTTTCTAAAAAAACAAACTGAAAATATCGCAAATGAATTGAAAAGTTATGGAATAAATTTGAATTTTGCGCCTTGTATTGATGTAAACACTAATCCAAATAACCCAATTATTGGCGAACGAGCTTTTTCAAACACTCCCGATGATGTAATCAGAGCCGAAAAAATAGTTTCACAAACATATAGAGAAAATGGAATTATTCCTTGTGCAAAACATTTTCCTGGACATGGAGATGCAAACACCGACAGTCACTTAACTCTACCAGAAATCAATTTGACGTTACAAGAAATGGAAAAAACTCACATAAAACCTTTTAAAGCTTGCGCAAAAAACATTGAAATGGTTATGGTCGCACATTTGCATTGTACTTGTTTTGAAAAAGATGTAATCCCGACTTCGTTAAGCAAAAAGACAATTTCTTATCTTCGTGAAAAATTGGGATTTGAAGGAGTTACAATCTCTGATGACATGATTATGAAAGGGGTTGCAAAATTTGGAAATGTTGAAGCTTGTGAAATGGGAATAAGAGCAGGTTTGAATATGTTTATATATAGAAATTCAACTCCACAAACTATTAACATAATCGAAACAATCGCTAAAAAAGCAGAAACAGACGATGAATTAAGACAAAATATCGAAAAATCTTACGAAAAAATTACCCACTTGAAAAGTACAAAAAATATGTTATAATAAGAGTATAGGGAAAAGACCCTAAGAGGTCGGAACTCTTAAAGTCTTTCTTCGTTCCCTATAAGAAGATTAAAATTAATCTAATTAAAAGCTCTATTAGCTCTAGAGCTTTTTTTATTAACTCTAACTTCATTTTATCACCTCCTTCGACCAATTTCTTCGTAATCAGTGTGTATCGTGGAGGTATTGGGAACTTACCCTTATTTTTTTAATTTACTCAGTTATATGGAAAGAGCATTTTGAACAATGAGCTTTTGGATGAAGCATCAAATTATCTTCCAAATCATACAATTTAGCAATTCGAGTTATTAACGGTGCGCCACATTTCGGGCATTTCAAGCCGCCAGCACCGTTCAAAATCAATTCTTTCAAACTATCAATAATTTCTTGTGAAACCGTATATGACGAAAAATCTTTTTCCAATGCTTTTATTTCTTGCGGATCGCATTTCAAAACCTTTGCAAGATTTTGTCTGACCGTCACAGGCAAAAACAACTCTTTTCCAGCCTCAATGTCTTCTATCAAACTCAATGGCAAGTTACATTCTTTTGCCAAGCCTTTTGGAGAAAATCCTATATCATCTCTCCTATGTTGTATAAATTGTGCTAATGTTTTCATAATTTCATTATATATGGAAACACCCCCTTTATTCAAGAGGGTGTTTTTTGTTGTGTAGAAAAAGTTTTTATTCGCCGTAATCCCAACCCGGATGAGTATATGTTTTGGCGTAATCAGAGTAGATTGTTGCTTGGTCAAAATCGTATTGAGCAAATTCCGGTTCACCTTTATCATTGTAGAATGGTTCACCAGTTGCATCATCGTAGATTAATGACCCATACAAGAATGTACCAGGATTTTCACCTTTTTCATAATCGCCTCTGTAAATCAAATTATTGTTGTTATCAAAGATTGAACGAATATTGCGTTTACCATCTCTGCCATTTGTTCTTACTTCGTAACCGGCATAGTTCCATTGCCATTCTTCAGGTTTTTTGTCAGTATTTGCAGTGTATCTAGCAATCTTGATACCTTTACCAGGAACGTCTGTAATCAATGCTTTCATATAAGATGTTTTAGGATTGCCATCTTCGTACATGTCAACAACTTTTGTAACTACTGCTAAAGTCTTTTTATTTGTTCCGATACTATCAACCATTGATTCGTAGAATTTGTTATCGTATCTGTTATGAGCCTTTGAACCCATATATACTGCATTGTTGCTACCATCCGGAATTGGGCCGTCTACCGGAACACCAATATTTCTACCTTGAGCAATCAATGAATCACCGATATTGTAAGGATAATCTTTTACATTAATTGGTTTGATAATTGTATGGATTACTGTATCTGTTTCATGAATTGTATCAGGTTTGATTATTGTAACTGTATCTTTATGATGACAATGTCCACCGATTGCAACTGCTGTTGCACTTGCTGAAGCACTAGCTGAAGCTGTTGCATCTGCCTCACAACTTGTCAAACCTTGACTTGCTGCACCTAATGCCATAAGACCTAACACCATATTACGCATTGCATTTGATGTATTTTGAGATGCTGGTGCTGACATTTGCGGGTAGTCATTTCCTACTGAATGTTTCTTGTTTTGTATTTTGTTATTTTTGTGACCTTCAAAATTTGGGGTACTAATTGCTTTTACTTCCATTTGGTATTTTAACCTCCTATTTCTACACTTTGCAATTATATAAAGAAAGAACATGTTTTTAGTTGCTACCATGATAGTACAAAAACTATGTTCTTTCTTTAAGATTATTGATTTATCTATATTTTAACTGCTTTACAAATTTTAATATTTATCATGTTATCCTGAGCGTCTAGTGAAACATCTCATTTTGAAACATTGTTGTCCTCAGAATGACTGACTACTCAGCAACTTCTTCAGCGGGTTGATTTGGAGCAGCCAATTTTTCTCTTACAAGAGTTTCAACCTCTTTCAAAATATCAGGATTTTCAGTCAAGAAATCTCTTGCTTTATCCCTACCTTGACCAAGTTTTTCTTCTCTGAAACTGAACCAAGAACCTGCTTTTTTAACGATATCAAGATTTACCGCAACGTCAAGAATGTTACCAACTTTGCAAATTCCTTTACCAAAAATAATATCAAATTCAGCGGTTCTAAATGGAGGAGCTACTTTGTTTTTCAAAACTCTAACTCTTACGTGGTTACCGACATCTCCATCATCACCTTTAACACCTTCTGTACGTTTAATCTCCATACGAACAGATGCGTAATATTTCAATGCGTTACCACCTGTAGTAGTTTCTGGATTGCCATACATAACGCCAATTTTCATTCTTAATTGGTTAATAAAAATAACTGTAGTATTTGTTTTACCAATAATACCGGTCAATTTTCTCAATGCTTTGCTCATCAAACGAGCTTGCAAGCCCATTTGTTGATCTTCCATAGAACCTTCAATTTCAGCTTTTGGAACAAGAGCTGCAACAGAGTCAACAACTACAACATCAACTGCGCCAGAACGAACAAGTTCTTCTGTAATATCAAGTGCCTGTTCACCTGTATCAGGTTGAGAAATTAATAAGTCATCAACCTTTACCCCTAAATTTCTAGCATATTCAGGGTCAAGCGCATGTTCTGCGTCAACGAAAGCAGCAATTCCGCCACGTTTTTGGCATTCTGCAACAATATGTTGTGCAAGAGTTGTTTTACCGGAACTTTCAGGTCCATAAATTTCAATAATACGACCACGAGGAATTCCACCAATTCCCAAAGCCACATCAAGCGACAACGCACCTGTCGGAATTGCATCCACGTTAACAGTCGCTTTATCACCCAATTTCATGATAGAACCTTTACCAAAATCTTTTTCAATCTTTTCAATTGCGAGTTTTAAGGCTTTTGCTCTTTCATCAGTATTTGATGGTGTTCCAATTTCTTTCTCTTTTACAGCCATAATTCGAATTCCCTTTATCTTTATGCTTTTCAGTGGAAATTATTCCCAAGCGTGTTTTTCTTTTTTCTTATAAAAACCTAAACCAACTGGTTTGTAAGAATTTAAATCATTTTTCAATTGATAAATTTCTTTATTCAAATCAATAATTTTTTGTCTTAAAGTTTCGTTATCCGTTTTGCAACGAATAAGTTCAACAACAACTTCATCCATTCCTTCAAGTTTTTCATCAATAACTTTCGCAATTCTGCTTGAAAGTTTATTCTCCATATCTTTCAAAGAAGACAAAATACTCATAATTGCAGAAGGTTGTTTTTGTGGAACTTTAGCAGGTGGCATTTGAGCATTTTTCATAGCCTGAACACGTCTTAGATTTTTTACTTCTTCATAAGAAAAGTAAGTTTGTCCTTTGCTATTTTTTTTCGGCAAAATTGATGCACGCTTGCACAATTCTACAATTTCTCTATTATCTGTTTTTAAAATACTTCTCACTTCTTGTGGAGATAAAGTTTTTCCCTTCAACTCTTGTTCTAATATCATTTATTTTTATCCCTCAAAATTTCTCCAATTATATTCTATTTTATATATAAGAAAAAGACAAATAGATTTCGCTATCTTGTAACATCACTTAATATAATTTTTGAAATTATTTTAATACTTATCGTTTGATTTTTTACATGAAAATTGTATATTGCTTTATTAGCATGTTTTTTATTTAATTAGGTTAATCAAGGAAATTAAAAGGTGGGTAAAATGAAAAAAACTTTTTTATTACTAATAGCAATTTTGGCAACAACAACTTGCGCAAATGCGGTTAATTGGCAACCGATTGACACAGATATTCCAAACTTTAGCTTATATATTGATACTGATACAATCAACAATATGACCAGCGATAAGAGCATTTATTATGCGATTAAATATCAATCAGGTTTCAACCCTGAGCAAGTTGCTTATGTAAAATCAACCATAAAAAATAACTACATAGGAATTATCAATAACGGGGATTATAACATAAATACATATAAGCCAAAAGCCGTATTTACAAATGCACACGTATTTATGAAGCCTGTAAATGGAGATTCTTTCCTTAATTTTGCACATAATTACGTTGTAAACACTGTTACAGAACAACTTGCTGTTCAAAATCAAAAAGCAAAAGTAGCAAATAACGACGATAGCAATATTAAAAACATTTCTTATGAAATCAAAAAAGTTCCACAAAAACCAACTTCTGCAACAACTCTGAAAGAATATGTTTCAGAAGCTGCCAAATTAATTAATGCAAACTGGGTTCCACCAAAATCAGGTAAAAACACTCAAGCAATTTTGATTGTCCAAATCGGAAATGACGGGAGTTTACAAAATTACAAATTCGCAAAATCTACTGGCAATGAAGAAGCTGACAGAGCTATCATTAGTGCCGTAGAACAAACTGTTCCTTACAACAAATTCCCTAAAGTTGATGAAAATGAAGATAGTTTGAATTTCCAATTTGTATTTAACCAAAAATTATTCAAAAAATCAGTTATGTAATTAATGCAAACAAATTATAACAATAAAAAAGAACCTTTATGAAGGTTCTTTTTTACTAATTAAATTATCCGTTGTATTTTAAAATACTAAACAGCTTTTTGAACTTTACCTGCTCTTAAGCAAGAAGTACAAACTTTAATTCTCTTAGTTGTTCCGTTTACGCAAACTTTAACTGATTGCAAGTTAGGTTCTTGTGTATGAACAATCTGTTTATGAGAGAATGTTAATTTTGCTGCTTTAATCGGAGCTTTTCCGCATACATCACATTTTTTTGACATAATTAATTTTCCTTTTCTAGCTAGTTCGTGTATTCTAATAATATATTAAAAATTATAAAAATCAAGGAGCATGTTAAAATTTATAACAAATTCGATTTTAGATGCAGTTTCACTACATTTTTTGTAACAAACTTTTAAACACTTGAATAAAAAATATCCTTATGATATATTGCATGCAGAACAATTTAGATTAGGGAATTAAAACATGAAAAGTTCAACTATCAGAAGATCAAATTTATCTAAGGAAAAAATGGCTGTGCTTGAAGCATTGTCTAAATATAAACACGACGGATTGGACAACTCTCCTAGCGTTTATGTTAGACCAAACAGAGAACGAGAACTTGACATGCTTTGGCAAAATTTTAAAGTTTCACAAAAACAAGATAAAACACCTAGCATTTATTTAGCTGCCGGTTTTATTGTCGGTGCGGTTGTAATGCTTGTTTTAGTCGTTCTAATCAGCTTTTCAGCTAACGGAATAGACATGCTAAAAGATCACATGTCAACTCCGGCTCCTGCAAAAGTAAAAAAAGAAAAATTAAGTTTAAACTTTATTCCTTCTACAACAGAAAAATCTGAACCAACTGCAACAAACGAAATTTACACAGTACAAAGTGGCGACACTATGGAAAGTATTTTGGTAAGATTTTACGGCTCATATAGTAAGGATAAAGAAGCTCTTGTTATGAAAACAAACAACATGACTAATCCAAATAAATTGGCAATCGGTCAAAAATTAACAATTCCGGTTGAAGAAAAGCAAGAGCAAGAATAAGTCTTTTCATATAAAAACTCTTTTTTATAAGAACCTACAGATTTCATACTGTCTGTGGGTGTTTTTTTATGCTTAAAACTCCTAAGCAACTGCTTCTTCTTTTTCTTTATCTTTTTTGATAAACAAAAACTCGCCTTTATATGAAGGAGCTGAACCGTTTTTGTCTTTACCAGCAGCCAAGCTGATTATGCTATTGAATTTTGGAGTTTCACCATTTTTTTGAGTATTACCAACACCTTCATTCAATGCTACAGTAATTTTGCCTTCAACATTCTTTTGAAGATGTTGAGCTGCTTGTGTATTCAAATATTGAATTGATTTCAAAACTTCTTGATTAAGTTGGATTTGCATGCCAGAATTGTTCATAGCAACTTGACGAGCAACGACAGTATCAACTTTTCCATTATACAAATCAATACCTAAATTTTGAGTATTTTTGAAGATATTGTTGTTTACTGAAGATGAACTTGTGTTATACTGACTGTTTTTTTCAGCAGCTCGCTTCAAGATTTCATTTGAAACTTGCTTCAAAGTTGTAGTATCAATTCCTAGTTTGTATTGTGCATTATAAACACTCATTGCCATATCCAATAATCCCTTTTTTATTGTTTCCTTATTATGTTAATCGGCTATTCAAGTAAAAATCTTTAAACTTTTCTACGATAGTTGTAACAATTGTTTACAAATGTTAAAAACATGTCAATTTATTCAAAAATTTTAACTTTATATATATACAAAGTATATAATTGAGAGAATATTTATGAGCTTAGACAGTATTTTATACACAACCAGTAACATTAACGCAATTTTAGGCAGTGTTGTCGGGTACACACAAGATAAAAACAATGGCGTAAACACAAGTAATGCAATTGCTAATTTTGGCATGAATGTTGCAAATGGCATGGTACGAAATTCTGCAGCGAAAAATATTCAAGAAAATACAGGCAGTTATTTAGGCTATGCAATAAATTCAGCAGCCGGCTATGGAAGTTCTGAAGCTAATGCAAAAGGAACATCCGCACTAATTGGGGCTAGTTTGTTGACTTCTCCGTTTGGAATTTTTGGAATGATGAACCCATATTCAACATTATACGGTTGCGGACCTTATGGCAACGGATTTTGGAATAGCGGATTTTTCGGCAGAGGTTGTGGATGTAACACTCCATTTATGTTTGGCGGACCAACTATGTTTGGAATGAACGGCTTTTGGTGCTAATATTTTAACCCTCTCTCCTGGTTGTAATTCATTTAGTTCAAATAATTACTTTCTTTCTCAAAGGAGAGTTAATTTATTCACCTAGCGCATTTATTCTCTTTTGCAAATCATCTAAAATATTTTTTGTTGAATTTTTGTTCAAAAGAATTTGTTGGACTGCAGTGTTTGTGATTGTATTTATTTCTTTTTGATTTCGAGCAGGCGTAAATACAGGTTCTATTTTATTAAGTTGTTTGGCACTGATAACACGAGCTTTGGCAGACAAATCAGCTTTATCATATTTTGTATAAAAATCATCTTCTAATGTTTTTTGATTTACTGCTAAAATATTGGTTAACTTTGCCATCTCTAATTGATTTTCAGAATTTGTTAAAAACAAAGCAAATTTTAATGCCTCATCTTTGTGTTTTGCACGTGTCGGAATCACAAAATTCATTAAAGAAAAGTCATTTTGTCCCAATTTTCCAACTATTTGAGGAGCAACATCCGTGTTTTTATAAGTTGATGGAGCATTTTCTTTAATCATTGTCAAAAAGTTCGCACCTGCTTGAAAGAAAACTATTTTTTCAGCCATGTATTTTTCTAAAGCCTCACGATGCGTTTGAGTTATAGATTCTTTTGGAATTAAGTCTTTTTCATACAAATTTTTGAAGAAATCAAAAACATAGATTGAGTTTTCAGAATTTATATCAGAAGAAGTCACACCATATTTATTCAAAATTCTCAACATTGTATCGTTTTCGGTAATGTTTGGCAAAAGCACATAAGCACCGGTTTTTTGCTTAATTTGAGGAGCTATTTGCGCCAAGTCTTCATAAGTTGCAGGGATTTTAGCACCTGATTTTGAAAGCAAATCTTTGTTGTAAATCGTTACTGCAGAAGTCGCATACCACGGAAGGGAGTATAATTTACCATTATATTTTAGTGAATTTATAATAGATTTATTGAACTGTTTAGTAAATTCAGGCTGGATTTCGTATAACGCACCACGTTGCGCCAAAAGTGCAGAGAAATCAGGGTTCAAGTTAATCAAATCAGGAGGATTATCACTCAAAACCGATGCTAGAGTTCTCTTTTCTCCTTCTGAAAATGGAACATCAACCCACTTTATCTTAATTTCAGGGTTTTGTACTTCAAACTCTTTTATAACCTTATTCATATATGGAGCAAAATCATTCATTTGCAAAGTCCAAAATACGACTTCATTATCATCTTTTTTTTGTCTTGTCGGAATTGAAATTAATATCGCACCTAACACAATCAAAACACAAATTACTTTAATTAAAAGACTTTTCACGTCTTACCACTCCCTATTCACTACTTGTGTTATAATTATACTATGAACAACTTATTTACGGAACTGGAAAATCAAAATAAACAAATTCCACTTGCAGAACTACTCAGACCAAAAACTTTAGAAGAATTTTTGGGACAGAGTAATGTTATTTCTCAAAATAGCCCGATACTTAATTTATTAAGGACAAACAGATTATTTTCAATGATTTTTTGGGGAACTCCGGGTTGCGGAAAAACTACTCTTGCAAGACTGATTGCGACCAAAACAAACGCAAATTTTATTGAAATTTCAGCCGTAACATCTGGTGTAAAAGATATTAAAGATGCCGTAGAAAACGCTAAAGCCTCTCTCCGAACCGGTTCCAAAACAATTTTGTTTATTGATGAAATTCATAGATATTCTAAGACACAACAAGATGCGCTTTTGCCACATCTTGAAAACGGAACTTTATTTTTAATTGGTTCTACTACAGAAAACCCGTCATTCCAAGTTGTTCCGGCTCTTTTGTCAAGAGTTCAGGTTGTAAGGTTAAATTCTATCGACGACGACAGTATGAACAAAATTATCAAAAAAGGGTTTGCCTATTTGGCAAAAAACTATTTGCCTATGGATTGCGAAAGCGGTGCAATTGATTTTATAATAAATCTTGCAAGAGGCGATGCGAGATATGCCCTTAACGTAGTTGAAAATGCTTATTTTGCAAGCGACTTAAAAGACAACCGCAGAAATTTAACCGTAAAAATTATAGAAGAGATTTGCCAAAAAAGAAATACACGATATTCTCAACAAGAGCATTATGACTGCGCATCCGCTTTCCAAAAGAGTTTGAGAGGGAGTGATCCGGATGCTGCAATTTATTATCTTGCAAAAATGATTGCGGCAGGTGAAGATCCTCGATTTATCGCAAGAAGATTGATAACTTGTGCAGCAGAAGATGTCGGAAATGCTGATCCAAATGCGCTTAATGTTGCAATAAATGCTTATAAAGCAGTTGAATTGTTGGGTTTACCGGAAGGCAGAATACCTTTAGCACAGGCAGTAATTTACGTTGCACGAGCTAAAAAATCAAACGAAACAGTAATGGCAATTGATATGGCTTTAGCGGACATTGAAGCAGGTAATGATTTTCCGCCCCCAATGCACTTGAGGGATGCACATTATAAAGACGCTAAAAATTATGGTTTTGGCGTAGGTTATATTTATTCACATAATGCGCCGAATGAATATCAGCAGTTTCTACCAGACGAACTTGTCGGCAAAAAATATACTAAATAAAACCAATTTAAAGCTCTTAAAAACTATTTATCTTCTTTCATTTCACGGGCAATGTTATAAAATTCTTCTTCTAACTTTTGTTCAGCTTGCTCTTGTTTTTCTTCTTCATTATTTGCACGCTGCTTATCACGTTCTCTTTGTTCTTCCAAAGCTTTTTTGCGAGAGTTAATAACATTAGCTACATTCATCATTGCCAACGAATTTAATGTAGCACGCAATACGGCACTTCTATCAGTATATTTTTGGCTATCAGAATTTTCTTCTTCTTCGGATTTTTTTTGCTGAGCAAAGTATTCGCCGCCTTGTCCCATTTTATCATCTTGAGTTTTGGCTGCTGTACCTGAAATGTCACCGCTTTTAAAATTGAAAGAGCCGCCGATTCCGAAAAATCCTGCCGACCTGTTATCGACCATACGTCTAACCCTCGTTGTTTATTCAATCTCTCATGTAATCCTATCAGATTGAACACTATATTAACTCGTCTAAACGCATTATTTTGCTATTATATTAATAAAAGTTTACATATAAAATAAAAGCTCTTAATCAGCTGATATAACTAGCTTTGAGGATAATTTTCTTTGTTGAAAAAAACAACCAAATATGTTATTATAAAAAAAGAATATGAATACAGGAAGGATATTTATGAAAAAATTAAAAGGTTTTACTCTTACTGAATTAATGGTCGCAATGGGCGTAATCGGGATTTTGGTTGCAGTTGTAACTCCGGCTATTATGAAAACAAGACCAAATAAAAATAAAATGATGATTAAGAAAAGTTTCTATACAGCAGAACAAATCGTTAGTACGTTAATTAACGATGAAAGACTTTACCCTGATATGAAAGAAATCTGCGATAGAGGAGTTGTAGAAGGCGAAGACCCGACAAAAGTCTATTGCGCATTTGGATTTGACTATGATAACAGTGTTAGATATGAAGGTGAAACATATGCCGGCAATACAAAATTTACAGATCTTTTTGTTTCTCGTTTGAATGTAAAAACAGAAGATGATACAAACCACATATATTACACAACAGACGGTATTAAATGGGATTTGAGCGATACTATTGGTGCATGGACTAAAGGACAAAATAGAGCCGGCAAATTTGACGACCAAACAAATGCTGCAGGCGTTGGAGAAATCTTGGTTGACGTAAATGGCGAAGAAGCACCAAACTGTAGAGAAAGCGCTGAAAATTGTAGCGCAGACGATTTTGACCAATATGTAATCGAAATTTTAGCAACAGGAAAAATGAGAATAGACCCAACTGATGCAAAAGCAGTTGATTATGCTACAATAAACACATCAATAAAAGACAGTGTAAATTAAAAATTTTAAAGTAACCGAACAATCGCGCCTTGTTAACAAGGTGAGGAAAGTCCGTGCATTCAAGGACAGGCAGCCGGAGAAACTCCGGACAGCGTGAGCTGGTGGATAGGACCACAGAAATGAAAACTGCCGATGGGTAGAAATACCACAGGCGATGGTGCAACGGTGAGTTAAGAGCTTCACCAGCGATATCGAGAGATATCGGCTAGGCAACCCCCTGCCGAATGCAAGATTAAATTGAGGGCTACAAAGGTGTCCGCCAACCTCTAAGAATATCGCTAGAGATTGGGAGTAATCCCAATACCAGACAGATGATTGTTTAAAAACAGAACACGGCTTATGAGTTACTTTATTTTATAAAAAAATATTCTCCTATTAAGGAGAATATTTTTTGTTTTGTTATGATTGAAACATTAATTTATTTTTTCTTTGCTTCTGCTGCTTCTTTTGCTTTTTTAGCTGCTTCGCCACTGTTCTTGATTGATTCTTGAACACCTTTTTGAATATTTGCAGGATCATAACTTGTGTTTATATATTCAATTTTTGCGCTTTTCTTCAAAGATTCTGTCAATTTGTCAATCAATTCGATTTGTTTTTGGTTTTCCAAATAAGCCTTAATACTTGGTTTTACTTTTTCAAACGGATCTTGACCTGCTGCAGATCTGTCTGTAACCATAATGATATGGTAACCAAATTGAGTTTTTACAGGCTTGTCAGAAATTGTATTCGGTTTCATTGAAAATGCTGCTTTTGAAAATTCCGGAACCATTTCTTTTGCTGCAAAGAAACCTAAATCTCCACCTTTGTTTGCAGTTGCAGTATCTTCAGAATTTTCTTTAGCTAATTTTGCAAACTGAGTTGGATTTTTCTTTGCTTCTGCCAAAATTTGATTTGCTTTAGCTTCTTTAGCTTGAACTTCTGCTGCTACTTTCGCTTTCACTGCAGTTTCATCAATATTTTTGTTATTTGGATCTGATTTAACAACTTCTTCAATTTCTTGTGGATTTACAGAAATCAAAATGTGAGAAGCTCTAACTTTGTCAGGGTGTTTGAATTTAGAAATATTATCGTTATAGAATTTTTTAGCTTCAGCATCAGAAACATTTGATGAGCCTAACTCTTTAGCCAATTTTTTCATTTTAACTTCTTCTTTCAAATCTTTTTTGAATTGAGAATTTGAAATTCCGTTTTGTTTCAACAAAGCATCTAGTTGTTCTTTTGAACCAACTTTGTCAATGATTTCTTTTACAGCATCATCAACATCTTTGTTAGTAACTTCAATACCACGTTTTTGCATTTCTTGATTTAACAAAGCTTTTACTATTAATTCGTTTACAACTCTGTCCTTAATCAACATGTACAAAAAGCTATTTTTGTCATCTTTTACATCAATACCTAAAGCTTTTGCGATACCATTGCCGGCTTGTTTATCAAATTCAGCATCAAATTGACCTTGAGTAATATTTTGGTCATTAACCTTAATAATAGCTTCACCTGATTTTAAACCGCAACCGGCAAACAATAATGCTGAAACTGCAAGTGTTGTCAGTAATTTTTTCCCTCTCATAATTTCTCCTTTATATTATGTCTTTTACGGATTTAGACAAATTCATTACGTGTCTTGTTTATATAATAAAACAAATCTGTCAAAATGTTAAATACTTCATTAAAATTCATGTATCTATTATTTAATAACAGTATCGACTGCCCCTCTGCACAAGATTTTGGAGCAATTGTAAATTTTATTCGTTTTAGAATTTCTGACGGCAATTTATGCTGAATTAACTTCCATTCAGCCTGACTATAAGGGGTATAAATCCTTATATTATCCTCAGTTTCACGAATTAAAGAAATTCTTACATCTGTCGCAGAAAGTCTTAATCTTATCAATTTTATTAAGTTTTCAACACTTTCAGGCGGTTTGGCAAATCTATCTTTCCATTCCTCAGTGATATAATCCAATTCAACATCAGATTTTACATCCGCTAACCGCTTATACTCAATCATTTTCTGTTCAGCTGATCCAACCCACTCATCAGGAATATAAGCCGTAACATTTATATCAACAATTGTAGGTTCTGATTTTTCAACCGCTTGACCTTGAAGTTCTTGAACCGTTTCTTCTAATAATTGACAATACGTGTCAAAACCGACATTTACCATATGACCATGCTGTTTTGTACCCAAAATGTTTCCAACACCACGAATTTCGACATCTCTCATTGCAATTTGATATCCGCTACCAAGTGTCGTAAATTCTTTTATTGCTTTCAATCTTTGAACCGCATCTTTTGTTATTTCTTTTGATTTTGTGTAGAAACAATAGCAGTATGCTTGTCTTTGCGAACGCCCAACACGCCCTCTTAATTGATACAATTGAGCAAGCCCGAATTTATCCGCATTATGAATAATCATCGTATTTGCATTTGGAATATCAATTCCGTTCTCAATAATTGTCGTCGCCAAAAGAATATCGTATTCATGGTTTGCAAAATCAATAATTATTTTTTCCAACTCCTTTTCGTTCATTTGACCATGACCAATTGCGATACGAGCATTCGGAACAAGTTTTTGAAGTTGTAGTTTAAATTCATCAATAGTTTCAACACGATTATACAAATAGAAAACCTGCCCCTCTCTATCAAGTTCATGCGTAATCGCATTTTTCACCATATTTTCATTCCACTCGCCGACATAAGTTTTAATTGGCAACCTATTTTTCGGTGGAGTGTTGATAATTGACATGTCTTTTATTCCGGATAGCGACATATAAAGAGTTCTTGGGATAGGGGTAGCCGACATTGTAATAATATCAATATTTTCACGCAATTGCTTTAATTTTTCCTTATGACGAACCCCAAACCTATGTTCCTCATCAATTACAACCAAACCCAAATCCTTAAATACAATTCCTTCTTGCAAAAGCCTATGAGTTCCGACAACAACGTCACACTCTCCAGTGGCAAGTCGTTTAATCGTTTCTTTCTGCTCTTTTGCACTGCGAAAACGTGACAAAAGTTCAACATGAACCCCAAAAGGCTTAAACCTGTCTGACATTGTTTGATAATGCTGGAACGCAAGAATTGTCGTCGGCACAACAACCGCAACCTGTTTACCTGATGTAATTGCTTTAAAAATCCCACGCATTGCAACTTCAGTTTTACCAAAACCAACATCGCCACAAATCAACCTATCCATAGGTTGTTCACTTTCCATATCAGCTTTTACATCATTTATAGCTTTCATTTGATCAGGAGTTTCCGTGTATTCAAAAGCTTCTTCCATCTCAACTTGCCAAGTCGTATCCGGCAAGAATTGAATACCGTGTTGCATTTTACGTTTTGCGTACAATCTCAACAAATCATAAGCAACTTGTTCGACCTCTTTTTTAACACGAGTTTTAGTGTTTTCCCAATCTTTTCCGCCCATTCGGGAAAGTTTTGGTTTGATAGAACCTGATCCACGATAACGGACAAGCAAATTTATTTGTTCAGCCGGAATATGTAACCTGTCTTTGTTTGCGTATTCAATAGTCAAATAATCCTTTAACTGACCGTCAATATCTTGTTGCGAAAGTCCTTTATAAATACCAACCCCGTGAATACTATGTACAACGTATTCACCCTCTTTTATATCGTTAATATTTTCGATATATTCAGGTTTTTCCTTGTAATAAGAACGTTTTTGGGAAGTAATTTCCTTATTTCTTTTGTTAAACAATTCTCTATCGGTTAAAATTACAGTTTTGAAATCTGTCAAAACCGCACCGTGAGAAGAAATACTTTCATTATATTCAACATCAAAAATATTTCGTTCTGCTAAAATTTCTTTTACTCTTTCCGGATAATCGGTTGCAATAACAATCCTCCACCCATCGTTATGTTGTGGAGAAAGAAATTTTCTTATAAAATCTGCGATATGATCAAGGTTAGCCTCAAAACTTTGAATTGTTTGAGTATCAAATTCAACAATTTCATCCATCTCACTATCAATAAAATTGTTTAATCCGACTTTTACAAATCCGGCAGTTTTTTGAATAAATTCTTCAAAAGTCACATGATTTCGACCTTTTAATATTTCATTCAATTCAAGTTTTAAATTTTCTTGCAATTGTTCCTCATATCCCTTATCCAAAAATTCATATTTTGCATAAAGTTCAGAAGTTTCATCTAAAACAAGAATGTAATCCTTGAAATAATCCAAAACCGTAACTAATTTGTCATTGAAATAATTTTGGTAAATTTCAATCCCTTCAAAATAGCCTTTTTCTTCCCTATCATCTTTTGGAGCAAGTTTTTGCCACAAATCATCAGAAACATCACTCAATGTAAATTTATACATCGGTAAAATCTCTGTAGATTTTAATTTTTCAATAGATTTTTGAGTTTCGTTGTTAAAATATCTTATATCAACAATTTCATCACCCCACAACTCAATTCTGACAGGGTGTTTATCCAAAGAATAAAAATCAACAATATCTCCTCTGATACTAAATTCTCCTATATCAGAAACCATTGTGGAATGCTTATAACCAAAATCGACAAACTTTTGCGCCAAAATTTTTGTATCAATTTCATCACCAACTTTTAAGATTGTCGAATTATTTTTATAAAAATTTTCATCAGGAAATTTTTCTAAAATAGTTTTAACCGGCGCAATTACAATATCTGGTTTTTCATTCAAAATCCTATACTGTTCTGCATAATCATATCTGTTAGGAGAAACCGTTTCGTACATAGAAATATTTTGAAACGGTAACAAATCAGATTTTTCACCAAAAGCCTTTAATAAATCATTTTGGTACCTTAGCGCATTTTGTTCAGTCGAGGTGACAAAAAGAACCTTTTTGTCTGTAATTTTTCGAATTTTTGTAATTAACAAAAGTCTTAGAATTGTTGTTAACCCTGTTGCTGCAAACGAAAAAGACTTTGCAAGAAATCTTTCAAACAAGGCATAATTTTCATTATTTTCAGGTGCGTTTATTTTAAACATAGGATTTAGGTGAGTAGTGAACAGTGAATAGTGAATGGTTCATTTAACTCACAACATCAAAAGATAATTTAAACTTTCGCTTCCGTAATAGTCTACTCACCACTCACAATTCACTATTCACGAATTATTTATCATTCCCATTCGGGCTAACATAGTCAATGCCCATCTCTTTAAGTGTTCTGATAAAGTTTTGGGCGCATATTTTTTGAGCTTCCGGTGGTACAATTCTCAAAATTTCAACTGTTTTTGAAATAACAGGATCTTTGTCATACCAACGATTGTTCGCATTAACCGGCTTTACCATTGCATAAAACTTGTCAATCGTTTCTTTTGAAACTTTTTCTTCAATCTTTTGCAAGAAAATTTCAGCTTGCGCTCTTAATTCTGTTTGGTAATTTTTCAAAAGCTCAATAACTTCAAGTAACAATGGATCATGATCATACCAGCGTTTATATGCAGGTGACATTATAATAAGCCCTCCGTTATTTTTGGCTCAACAGTAGCAGGATTAATTATAGCATCATCCTTTCTCTCTATTTTGCCTCCTAGTAATCTTAGCTTATTTTCAAAATTTTCGTATCCTCTATCTATATGATGTAAATTTTCAATAGTAGAATTACCATCAGCCATCAATGCCGCAACAACCAAAGACGCTCCGGCTCTCAAATCACTTGCAGCCAATGTTGCACCGGTAAGTTTTTTAACACCTTTAATAATTGCGTGATTTCTGTCCTGATGAATATCAGCACCCATCCTGCGTAGTTCAGGGACTTGCATAAATCTGTTTTCGTATAAACTCTCCGTAATAATTCCAACACCATTAGCAGTAGTTAAAAGGGTCATTGCCATTGACTGCAAGTCAGTTGGAAATCCCGGATACGGTTGGGTAATAAAGTTTATAGAGTTTAATCTGTTTTTGCAAGAAACTTCCAAAACATTCGGGTCAACAAGTTTGATATTTGCTCCCATTTTCAACAACTTATCTGTAAAGAATGTCAAGTGGGCAGGGAACACATTTTTAATCACGGCTTTACCTCTTGTAGCAATAATTGCTGACATAAATGTTCCAGCCTCAATTCTGTCAGGAATTGTTGTGTATTCAATTGGATGTAAATCATCTTGTTTTACACCATTAATAACTATTTCAGAAGTACCAGCACCATTAACATCAGCACCCATTGTATTTAAGAAATTTGCCAAGTCAACGATTTCAGGTTCTTGCGCAGCATTCTGTATTCTTGTAGAACCATCTGCCAAAATTGATGCAAGCATAAGATTTTCTGTTGCACCAACTGATGGAATGTCTAAGTATATGTCCGTACCAACAAGTTTTGGAACTTTTGCGTGTACATAACCGTTTTCAATCTTAATTTTTGCACCTAAAGCCTCTAAACCTCTGATGTGGAAATCAACTCTACGTTCACCAATCGCACACCCGCCAGGCATTGCAACAATTGCTTCCCTACAACGAGAAACCAAAGCTCCAAGTACAATAAAAGATGCTCTCATTTTACTAACAAGTTCATATTTTGCAGTAATACTTGTCAAGTTTGTTGCATCAATAGTTACGGATTTTTCTTTTTTGTCATAATGAGTAACCGCACCTAATTGCGCAATTACACTCAACATAATCTCAACATCTGTCAAATCCGGAACGTTATAAATCTTTGTTTCACCTTTAGCCAACAATGCAGCAGCCATCAACTTCAAAACTGAGTTCTTAGCTCCGCCTATTGAAACCTCACCTTTTAATGGGGTACCACCTTTTATATAATATTTCTCTGTCAATTTTCTTACCTTTAAAATAATTATTTTACTTCACTTCTTATAATAATACAATTAGATTGCTTTGATGTAAATAAGTTAAATTATGTAAAGAAAATTTTTAGTTTAAAACCTTACACCAAACCATGAGGTAGGAACGAATATTGTCACACAGGTCGGGTGGAGCGGCACGCTCAAAACCTTCCACCGAACCAGAAGGTAGGAATGAATATTGTCACACAGGGTGGTTGGAGCGGCACGCTCCAAATTATTAATAAATAATAAATTTTTATTGAGAAAAGTATTTGATATACTATAATATATTTATATGTAGAATAAAGAGGTAGAGAAATGTCACACAAACATCACAACAACAATCCGTTCAAAAATTCTGATATAGACGAAAATATTGAAATCAAAGATGAAGAAAAAACAGAAGAAAAAGTAGAAGAAAAATCTTCTGATAACAACGAAGAATTAACTGCTTTACAAGAAAAATATGATACACTTAATCAACAATATTTAAGACTTGCGGCAGATTTTGACAACTTTAGAAAAAGACAGGAACAAGAAAGAGAAAATCTTCTTAAATTTGGGACTGAAAATGCGTTGAAAAAAATGATTGAGGTTTTGGATAATTTTGAACGTGGCAAAAAAGCACTTGAAAGTGTAAATGATTGCGAAAAAGTTAAAGAAAGTTTCGATCTCGTTCATAAACAAGTTTTTGAAGCTCTAAAGAAATTGGGCTTGGAAACTATTGAAACAGAAGGCAAAGAGTTTGATCCAAATTTCCATGATGCAGTAATGCAAACTCCAACTTCAGAACATCCTGAACACACTATTATAAACGAATTACAAAAAGGATACAAAATGGGAGATAAGGTTTTAAGACCTGCCCTTGTTAATGTTGCAACCGCCGAAAATTAATTTTTCGGCGGTAATTTTTTGAAAACTTTGCCCTTACGGATTTACATGCTAAAATAGAATTAAAATAAACTAACTGGAATAGGGAAGAATTATAATAAATGACTGATTACTATGAAATACTTGAGGTTTCACGAGAAGCCACAAAAGAGGAAATAAAATCGGCTTTTAGAAAAAAAGCCAGAACATTACACCCCGACGTAAACAAAGCCCCTGATGCTGAAGAAAAATTCAAAGAATTGGGAAAAGCTTATGAAACATTGATGGATGATAATAAACGTGCAACTTATGACAGATACGGCGAAGATGGACTTAAAAATGCAGGTTTCAATACAAATGGTCCATTTGATGGTGGATTTGGAGATTTAAACGATATATTTAGTTCATTTTTCGGAGGAATGGGCGGCTTTGGTTTTGGTGGCAGACCAGATCCTAACGCTCCCGTTGAAGGTGATGACCTTAGACTTGATATCGAAATTGATTTTGAACAAGCTATTTTTGGTTGTGAAAAAGAAATCAAATTCGACCACTTAGAACTTTGTTCTGAGTGCGGAGTAACAGGTGCAGAAAAAGGTTCTCAGCCTGTAACTTGCCCTACTTGTCATGGCACAGGTCAAGTTAAACAAGTAATGAGAACTCCTCTAGGCTCAATTGCACAAATCGTTCCTTGCCCTGATTGTAAAGGCTCAGGCAAGAAGATTTCTAACCCTTGTAAAGCTTGTAAAGGTCACGGCAAACTTCAAAAAGAAAAGAAATTAACTATAAAAATTCCTGCAGGCGTTGACAACATGTCTAAAATCAGAGTTTCTCGAGAAGGAGATGCCGGCACAAACGGTGGGCCGGCAGGAGATTTGTACGTAGTTCTTCATGTAAAAGCTTCTGACTATTTCAAACGTGAAGGTAATGACGTATATTCAAGACTTGACATAACTCCCGCTCAAGCTGCTTTGGGAGATGAAATCGTTGTAAGAACTCTTGATGGCGAACAAAAAATTACCGTTCAAGCAGGAGTTCAAAGCGGAAATTCAATCAAAATAAAAGGTGCAGGTGTTCCGTATATTCAAAGACCTTCTCAAAGAGGAGATCATATTGTTGTTGTTGCAGTAAAAACACCGACAAAATTAACCGAAGAAGAAAGGAATTTGTATAAAAAATTATACGAAATTCAAAACAACAAAAAAGCAACACAACAATCTTCTATCATGGATAAGGTAAAGGGAGTATTTCAATAATGAAAAAAGAGGCAGCTAAAAATTTAAGTCGCTTGGCAGCTAAATTTGTAATGTTATCAGCATTGGCAATCACTTGTTCTGTGCCAGCCTTTGCAGCAACAATTCCTGATAACATTCAACAAATTATTAACAAAGATTTTCCTAAAACCACTTACAGATTTGACGGAATGATAATTTTGCCTGACGGCACTATGTACTTGCCTCTATATCCTGCAAAAATAATTAAGCTCCCAAAACTTGAAATAAAACAAACTTTTCCAACCGGCAAAACAATAGCAGCAAAACCAAATATCGTAATTTTTAACAACGATTTTGCCCTATTAAAAGTTTTGACAGATTCACACGGGAACAAAACTATTTTTAAAATGTCCAATCCCCCAATGGAATTAAGAACAGGCTTACTTCCTCAAGATATGCTTGTTCCAAAAGGTTTGGTTATACCTGAAAATCTAAAATCTATTGTCGGAAACCTAGAAATTCAAACAACAAATGATCCTGGAATAAAAGTAGAAAACTCAAAACCGGTGGTTACCGCATTGTCAGGAACAACACTAAAAACACTTTCTCAAATTCCGCAATTGAGAAATAAAAATTTCTATGTTTCTTCACCGTATTCAAAGAATATTCAAGTTTTAAATTTAGGTGCAAAAACCCCTGAATATTCACTAGCACAAAACAATGTACCGATTTCAATGAAAGCTTATGACAATAGTTTTTTGTTGGTAACTGCATATGAAAAACCTTCAGTTGACGTAATTTCGCTTGCTGACGATCAAATTATCAAACAGATTTATACCAAAACACAACCTGATGAAATCGTTATTGATAACGCAAAAAAAATTGCTTACATTTCAAGCTCCATAGATTCAAGTATTTATATGGTAAACCTTGAAACAATGACCCTTTCAAAGCAAATCAAAATTGCAGGAATGTGTGAGAAATTGACTTTGTCAGAAGATGGCACGAAACTCTTTTATTACGACAAAAAAACTCGTGATATTTGGGCAATCGAGCTTGATAACAATTATTTGTTAAAAGAAATCGGCAAATTCCCAAATGTTTCAAAAATAGCGTTTACAAATAACAAAGTTTACGTGACAAGCAGAACTAAAAACCGTATCGCAATAATTGATTATGAAACAGTTGGCTTGATTGTTGAAATGGAAATTTGCGAAAAACCTGTAGATATGTTGACTTTCCATAACAGAATTTACGTTTTAGGAGCAGGTGACAATTCAATTCAGGTAATTGATGCAAAAACCGATGCAATTACAGAATCCATTTATTTGAACACAAATGGATTTTCGACAAAAATAAGTTGGATTGAAGGAACAAATATTGCACTTATCACTGATACAAAAGCTTCTTTATATACAGTATTTGACTTAGGAACGAACAAAGTTATAAAAACTATTCCAATTGATATTCCGGCAAATTCAATCGTTGTAACGGAAAAAGTTAAAAAGATTAATAAATAATTTTTAAGGACAAAATAAAATGACGAAATATTTTGATGAAACCACAGAAAATATTCTAGCGGGTTTGGAAGAAACTCAAAAACAATTTTGGAACATATCACGTGTTACCGCAGAATTTTTATACACACTTATCAGGGCAGAAAAAGCTAAAAATGTGGTAGAAGTTGGGACATCAAACGGATATTCAGGAATTTGGTTAGGAAATGCTGTAAAATCAATTGGTGGACATTTAACTACAATTGAATTTTGGGATAAAAGATTAGATATCGCAAAAGAAAATTTTAAAACCTGTAAAGTCGATGATGTTATAACAACTTTAAAAGGTTCAGCACTAGAACTTTTAGAAGATTTATCGGAAGATTTTGTAATAGATTTAGCTTTTGTTGATGCAAATAAATCCGAATACATCAAATACTATGAAGTCATTGATAAACACCTGAAAGTTGGCGGAATAATCGCTTGTGACAATGTTTTGTCACACGAAGCAAAATGTAAACCATTCATAGACGCAATCAATGCCAACCCAAATTACGAAAATGTAATTCTTCCACTACCGGCCGGTCTATCATTAGCTAGGAAGATAAAATAAAAAGTTTGGTGTAGGCTCTATAATAATGTCATTGCAAAAAGCAATGAGCAACATAGTCTATATCAAAAATAATAGAGATTGCGCAATAAGTGCGCAATGGCAGATTATGGTCATGCTGAACTTATTTCAGCATCGCATAATTTTGAACCCTCACCCTGCCCTCTCCCGCAAGGGGCTGAGGAAAAAGAAGGAAGCATTGAAAATATGCCCCCAAAATAATTTTTCCAATAAGGTCTACTCTCTATTCACCACTCACCATTCACTTATTCATACCGATACGGTCTTTTCACGTTTCACTTCTCACTTTTCACTAAAATAATTTATTAATCAAGCTAACCTTTTCACATTTTACAAGTTATGCTATAATAATTCCATAGAATAGCGAGAAAATTATGGCAGCTCAGACAAAAAAATTATCCATTGCATTTTATTGGCACATGCACCAACCTGTTTATCAACTTACACCGACCGGAGATTATTTGATGCCGTGGGTTAGACTACACGCAATCAAGGATTACCTTGATATGGTCTTGATTTTAGACAAGTTTAAAAACATAAAATTAAACTTTAACCTTGTTCCGGTTTTGCTGGATGCTTTAATTGATTATGGTGAAAACGGACTGCACGACATACATTCTCGTCTATCTATTACTAATATTGATGATTTGAGTGATGATGATAAAGAGTTTATTATAAACAACTTTTTTGATGCAAATTTTCACTCAATGATTTTGCCTAATGAAGAATACAACAGACTTTACCAAAAAGCACAACTAAATGAAAACAATGATTTGAATATATTCTCAAATCAAGAATATTCTGATCTTATGGCATTATTTAATCTTGCGTGGTTTGATCCGATTTACAAAAACAAATATCCTGAATTAAAAAAACTAATCAAAAAAGGGAAAAACTACACACTTGAAGACAGAATTAAAATCATTGATATCCAACGTGATATTATCAAAAAAATTATTCCAACATACAAAAAATACATGGAAAATGGTAAAATAGAAATTACAACAAGCCCATATTATCACCCGATTTTGCCAATTCTTTTGGATTTTAAAAATATTAAAACATCATCAGAAAGCGATCTTCCTGAAATATTAAAAATGGAAAAAGATGCCAAAGAACAAACTGAAATGGCACTAAACAGAATTGAAGAAATTTTTGGAAAAAGACCGAAAGGAATTTGGCCGTCAGAACATTGTATCAATTCCAAAGTAACAGAAATGTTGAGCGATTTAGGAGTAAAATGGACTATTTCTGATGAAGGAATTTTGGCAAATTCAATCAATTTCGAATTTGTTAGAGATTTCAGAGGCTATTTAGAAGACCCTTATCATCTACTAAAATCGTACAATCACAATGGAGTTGATATAATTTTTAGAGATGCAATGTTACCAAACCTAATCGGTTTTGAATACCCAAACCACTCTGCTGAAGGTGCTGCAAACGACTTATATGACAGAATTAAAGTTGCACAGAGCAAACTATTATCATCTCCTGATGACAACCATCTTTTGACAATCGCAATGGATGGCGAAAACTGCTGGGAAAATTATCCGCAAGATGGAGAAGAATTTTTGACAAAAATTTATTCTCTTATCGAAAACGACCCAACCCTAGAAACAGTTTTAATAAGCGATTACCTAGAAAAAGACACTCCAAAACCGCTAAACAAACTTAGTGCAGGCTCTTGGATTAACCGCAACTTTAAATTGTGGATTGATGAACCGCTCAAAAACCTTGCTTGGACATACCTAAAACAGGTTAGAGATGATTTTTCTGCATACGTAAAAAACAACCCACAAAATCCAAATATTGAAGCCGCCAAACGAGAATTATTTATATGTGAAGGCAGTGACTGGTTCTGGTGGTATGGCGAACCAAACGATTCCGGACGTGACAACATATTTGACTACATATTCAGAGAACACCTGAAAAATATCTACTTGTATCTCGGCTTAGATGTACCTGAATACCTTGAAACGCCTTTATTATCTGCAATTGCCAAACCTTCAAGATACCCAAAAGAAGAATTTACCCCAATTATTGACGGCAAAGAACACGACGATGAAATTTGGTTAAATGCAGGTTGCATAAAAATTCCAGATGGTCCTGTTCTGAAAGAAAACAAATTCTACGACCAAATTTATTTTGGCTATGATAAAGACAACTTGTACTTGAGATTTTATATAAATGAATACCTGAAAGAAACTCCTGCGCTATTGAAACAGGTTAACCAAATGTATATATACATGCGTAATCAAGATAAAAAACAGGCTCTTTCTCCAATCAGAATTATCCAAAAAACAGAAAGTATTTTACCAATTTCTAAAGAAAAATTCCATAACGAATTGCAAATTTCAATATTTGGTGGCGAAATAAATCTCGTAAGGTTAGTAAAAGCAATCCCAAATAATTTGTGGGTAATCACAACATCAAAAGATATCAAGACTGCTTATGACAAAGTTGTAGATGTAGCAATCCCATTTGATACAATAGATATTTCAAGCGGAGATACTTTAGAATTTCTGTTTGTTAACGCAAATTACGGTGTAAAAGACTATTTTGTCCCAAATGAAATGCTTTTAACTATAACTCGTATGTAACAAATTTTTAATAATCACACAAAAAAGCTAAAGAAATATTTTTGTTTGACGTTAAGAAAAATACAAAGGGAAATTATATATGGTTGATTTTAATGCAGACATACCTAACGGATTACCTAAATTGGACAAAGATTATTGGGCAAAACAAAACAACAACGCCGATAATCAGCTCCAAAATCCACTCTTTGACATAAATACAAAATTTACGCTTGAAAACGATTTATCTAAGATTTCAGTTTTCAACGGAAATAAAAAATAAGTTTTAAATTCCTCTCTTTTCCTCAACACAACAATTAATAAAAAAAGAACCTAATTTTCAAAAGGTTCTTTTTTATTATGAAATTCCGAGACCCAAATCCTCACCCCAATGGCGGGAGAGGGCGCAGTCGTTCTTGAGGAAATTGAGTGTTACGAATGCGGGTGCGGTGGAAAATTCAAGTTCGACAAATTACGCAACAATTACGCAACTACACCTGAATTTAGTAATTATTTTCCAGTAGAGCCAAAACCGCCTTCTCCACGAGAAGTTTCTGAAAGCTCAACCGCAACTTTGATTTCGGCTTGTTCTACACGAGCAATAACCATTTGCGCAATTCTTTCATCAGGTTCAATTGTATATGCTTCATTAGAAACATTCACGATAGGAACACAAACTTCCCCTCTATAATCCTCGTCAATTGTCCCAATACAATTTATTAAAGTAATTCCATGTTTAATAGACAAACCTGAACGAGGTCTAACTTGCGCTTCATAACCATGTTCAAGTTCAATTTTCAAACCTGTCGGAATTAATTTTCTTTCCAAAGGTTGCAAAGTAATAGGTTCAGAAATCGCTGCACACAAATCCATACCTGCAGCACCCTCAGTTTTGTATTCAGGCAAAAATTTGTTGTGCGGTAATCTTTCAATCTTTAATATTGTCATTATATTTCCTTTCTTTTTTATTATTTTTAATGTTGGGCTGAAAGCCCAAACTGCTGTAACCGACTTTGCATCTTCGCCTCTTGGCATCTAGCTATATCTAACTAATTCGTTTCCTAGCTACTTAGCTACACCTATTTACGCATTTTTGATTTCATTTTCGACTTTTGCCAAAACTTCATCTAATTTTGACGCATCTTTAACTCCGCCTTGAGCAAAATTTGGACGTCCGCCACCGTTTGCACCAGTTGCACGAGCAATTTCTCCAACAATCTTACCGGCATTAATACCTTTTTTAACAAAACTGTCAGAAACTTTTACGGCAACAGTTCTTGCTGATGCTAAAACTATTACACTTTCACCAAGTTTTTGAGCCGCAAATTCAATACCGGCTTTAATTGCATTACCATCAATGTTTTCAACTTTTGTAATAAATAATTTTCCGCCTGTTATATCCTGAGCTTTTGACAAGAATGTAGCAAATTTTGCTCTTGTCAAATCTTCTTTTGCTAAAGTCAATTCTTTTTGGAGTTCTTTATTTTCTTCCTGTAATTTTTCAACACGTTCCAAAACCTCGTCATAATGAGCTTTGAACATCAAAGACAATTTGTCCATTTCTTTTACTTTTGCGTTCATAAAATCAAATGCAGCCTTTGAAACAACAGCTTCGATACGTCTTGTACCAGCAGCAATTGCTCCTTCTGAAACGATTTTAAACAATCTCAAATCACGAGTGTTTCTTGCATGAGTACCTGCGCAAAATTCTTTTGAAACGCAATGAGTTTGATTTCCCATAGAAACAACTCTAACTACATCTTCGTATTTTTCACCGAACAATGCAGTTGCACCGGTCAATTTAGCATGTTCAATATCCATTTCTTCAGTTGTAACAGGCAATGCTGCAGCAATCCACTCATTTACAATTTCTTCTGCTTTAAATATTTCATCAGGCTCCATTGCACGAGAGAATGTAAAGTCAAAACGCATTCTATTTTCTTCAACTTGAGAACCTGCTTGTTTAACTTCGTCACCCAAAACTTTTACTAAAGCTGCTTGCAATAAGTGAGCAGATGAATGGTGAAGTCTGATTTCTTCACGTCTAGCAACATCAATTTTTGCGTGAACATTTTCTCCAATTGTAATTTCGCCATTAACAACTTCACATCGGTGAACAAATAATTTGTTAACTTTAAATGTTGTCAAAACTTCTAACTTCAAGTTTTCGTTTTCAATTACGCCGGAATCTCCGACCTGTCCGCCACATTCTGCATAGAATGGAGTTTTGTCAAGAACAACATCAACATAACCTTCACCATCAATTGTTGCCAAAATCTTTGCGTCGCATTCGTTTTCAGTATAACCTACAAATTCGGTTGAACCAACTTCTTTTTCAACTTTGGCATACTTCATATCACCTGTAACGCTAATTTTTGCAGCTGCAGCTTTTGCTCTATCTTTTTGTTCTTGCATTGCAACTTTGTAGCCTTCTTCGTCAACATTCAAACCGTTTTCAAGTGCGATTTCTTTTGTCAATTCAAGAGGGAAACCGTATGTATCATAAAGTCTAAATGCACTTTCGCCATCAATATCTTTTTTAGCCTCAATAAATTCATCAAGCATTTTATAGCCACGATCAAGAGTTTTTGCAAAACGTTCTTCTTCCTTTTTGATTGTATCAACGATTTTCGCTTTATTTTTAACCAAATCAGGATAAGCTTCACCGTAATTTTCAACAATAACGTCAACAAGTTTATACAAGAATGGCAATTCCATACCCAAGATTTTTCCGTGACGTAAAGCACGACGTAAAATCATTCTTAATACGTAACTTCTACCTTCGTTTCCAGGAATTACACCATCTGAAATCAAGAAAGTTACACATCTAGCGTGATCAGTAATAATTCTCAAAGAAACGTCAGTCTTTTCAGATTTTTTGTAAGGCACACCACTCATTTCACAAACCTTATCCATAATAGGTTTCAAAAGGTCTGTTTCAAAAGTAGATGCAACACCTTGACAAACCATTGTAATACGTTCTAAGCCCATGCCTGTATCTACGTTTTTCTTGCCCAATGGCGATTGATTACCTTCTTCATCTTGATAAAGTTCCGTAAATACCAAGTTCCAAATTTCAACCCATCTATCACATTCGCAAGTATCAATTCCACAATTCGGATCATCACATTTGTATTGTTCGCCTAAATCATAGTGAATTTCTGAGCAAGGTCCACAAGATCCTGAAGCTCCCGGAGGTCCCCAGAAATTGTCTTTTTTACCTTTTCTTTTAATACGTTCAGCCGGAACACCAACACTTCTCCAGATTTCATAAGCTTCGTCATCTGTTTCAAAAATAGTAATCCATAGTCTGTCTTTATCCAACTTCAAAACTTCTGTAACAAATTCCCAAGCCCAAGGAATAATTTCTTTTTTGTAATAATCACCGAAAGAAAAATTTCCTAACATTTCAAAGAAAGTATGATGGCGTGGAGTTCTTCCAACATTTTCGATATCAGAATCTTTTCCGCCTGCTCTAGCACATTTTTGGCAAGAAGTTGCTCTTGCGGGTTCATAAGGGCAAGGTTGAATACCCAAGAATATAGGTAAAAATTGCAACATGCCGGCAGTTGTCAAAAGTACAGTCGGGTTGTCAGGAACAAGTGACGAACTTTCAACTAAAGTGTGTGCGTGTTTTTCTTTAAAATAATTTAAATATAATTTTCTAATTTGATTTCCGGTTAGCATAATCTAATTCCTTTACTTTTTTAATCTTATGAGAAAATTATACAATAAAAAAACTCTAATCGTTAATGATTAGAGTTTTTAGTTTTTGAATTAAACCTAATTACATACCGGCAGTTATTTTTCTTGCCGCCCAAATTGGAACTCCAAGTCCCGGAACAAGTGCCTCTGGATGTTGAGTAATAAAATCGCCAACTGATTTACCCGCTTTTGCAGCCATATCACGAATGCCTTTTATTGCTCTATTTATACCAGTTGGATCTAGAGTGTCAATTACTCTGTCTGCTTCTCTTTGAATTGTTGCTCTGGACTTTTCTCCATCACTTTTTATTGCGCGTCTAGTTTGAGCATGTTCTGCATGATTTTCTTCTCGAGTTTTTTCACCTTCCGCCCTTACAGTATGCCTGATATTAACCGACTCTTGTCTCACCGTATTTCTGGTTGCCTCTCCTTCTGCTTTTACAATGTTACGAGTTTTAGCTCCTTCATTTCTTACAGTTCTACGCGTTGCTGCACCTTCTGAATGAACAGCTTTTCTGGTTTTTACACCCTCTTCTTCTGTTGCCTCAAGATTAGCTTCACCATAGCCTGCAGTTAGAGCAGCATTTATAGCTGCTTTTTCATTAGTATTTTGGTTTACTGCTTCAACTGCATCTCCAACAACTTCAACAGTATTTCTTTCACGCGCATTATTAATTTGTGTCATCGCATTATCTTTCCAATTATCAAGTTGTTGCTGATAATTAAAAAATCCTTCACGCTTTTTCCCTGCTGTCTGAGGATTCGGCATTTGTTCAAACTGCAATTCAATTCCAGGATATTCATGCTGTAATTGCATGTATTGTTTTTTTACGTCATTAGCTGCAGAATTTGTTAAACGCATTGCGTCATTTTTATCATTACCTTTAAATTTTGCGAAATTTGCAATATCACCACCATAATCATTAACTACACCGAATTTTGGTCTGACATCATTTGTTTCGCCATAACCTTGACCAACGGGAAGATTACCCATTTTTTGTTCTTTTTGTGGTTTCAATTCATATTTGTTACCATTACCTTGAACTGCACCTACACCATTCATTTCTGGAATTGCCATAAAAAAATTTCTCCTTTATTTTCTAAGTAATACACTACATACAGTCAACAACGGACACTTTTAATAGAAACTTTAATTTGAATTTCTAAATAGAACTAATATTCAAAAACAGTATGATAAAAAGTCGCATATAGTGTAGTATTACGGCAATTTACAAAAATTAATACAATTAAATATACAACATAGTCTTGCAAAGAAAAATGTTTGTGCTAATATAAAGGTACGAGGGATTATACAGGTACCCCAAGAAACCAAACGCTTGTTTAAACCCTCTGGATCCAAGCCCGAGTAGCTCAGCTGGATAGAGCAACCGCCTTCTAAGCGGTAGGTCATGCGTTCGAATCGCATCTCGGGTAAATTTTTTCAAAACAAGCGGGTTTAACCCGCTTTTTTGCTACTAATATATATGTGAGAATTTAATGAATAAAAAAATATCCGTAATTATTCCTGTATATAACACTAATCCAGAATTTTTACAAAAAGCTATAAATTCTGTTTTAAATCAAACATATAAAAATATTGAAGTTATTATCGTAAATGATGGCTCTACAGACAATAATACATTGAATTTTCTAAAAACACTCGATAATAAAAATATAAACATAATCAACCAAGAAAATAAAGGAGCTGGTGGAGCTAGAAACACTGGAATAAATTCTGCAACAGGTGATTATATAGGTTTTTTAGATGCAGATGATTGGTTAGACAAAAATTTTTACGAAGTTCTTTTTAATTTATGCAAAAACAATGATGCTGACATTGCTTGCGGAATGTTAACTCGAGCAACAAAATTCCGGAAAATAAAAATGGAATATTTTAAAGATGGAATTTATTCAAATTTTTCAGACAAAATGGGAAATATCTCAAATGGCTCTGTTTGTTCAAAATTGTTCCGAAAATCTTTATTTGAAAATGTTCGTTTTATAGAACACATTTACTGGGAAGATAACCCTGTTTTAGTTGAACTTTTGTTAAAAAGCAACAAAGTCGCTTTTACAACCAAAGTTAGGTATTTATATAGAAAAAATACATCTTCAATTTGTTTAAATATAGCTCCTGAAAAAGAAGAAAAACGTCAAAAGGATGGATTATTTATACTTAAACAACTTTACAACTTGCCAGAATATAAGAATGAAGAAGAAAAAAGGGTTGTTATGTCTATATTTATTCCAGTTTTATTCAGCAAATCGAGATATGAACAGGATAATGAATATAAAAAAGAAACAGATAGTTTCTTAAATGAGAATTACGAAAGCTTTATAAAACCACAAAAAATAATAAATAGCCGCAAAGAAAATATTTTTTCTATAAAATTAACACCAACTGGTTCTCATAAAATTTTTACAATTTTAGGACTAAAATTAAAAATAAAAAGAAAGAATAAAAATGACAAAAAATAAGGTTTTGATAACAGGAGGAACTGGTTTTATTGGCTCACATATTGTAGAAAAGTTATTGGAAAATAATTATGATGTTATAATTATCGATAACTTGTCTTCTGGCTCTATAGAAAATATTCCAAATTCTGACACCCTTAAATTTTATCAACTGAATATTGAAAAAGATGATTTAGAATTAGTGTTCCAAAAAGAAGCTCCTGACTATGTAATCCACTTGGCAGCTCAGACTAGTGTTAATTTTTCTATATCACATCCTTACTATGATGCAAATATGAACGTTATGGCATCTATAAAATTGTTAGAATTATGTAAAAAATATAACATTAAAAAATTCATAACAGCATCAAGTGCTGCTATATATGGAAATCCCAAATACTTACCAATTGACGAAAACCACCCTACAGAACCAATGTCACAGTATGGCTTATCAAAATTAACAATGGAAAAATATATTAAATTATCTGGAATTCCATACATAATATTTAGATTTTCAAATGCTTATGGTCCTAGACAAAAATCCTCAAAAGAAAGTGGGGTTGTTGCAATTTTTAACAATGCAATGAAAAATAATGAACCAATAAACATTTATGGCGATGGAGAACAAATTCGAGATTTTATATACGTTGAAGATATTGCCAATATATGTATAAAGGCAATTAATTCAAATGTTGAGAACGAAATTATAAATTTTTCAACTAATAAAGGTGTATCGTTAAATCAATTATTTAAAGTAATGAAATCCTTGTATAACTATACTCTTAATGCAAATTATTTACCGGAAAGAATAGGAGATATAAAAAACAGTATTTTATCAAACGATAAAGCCTATAACCTACTCAAATTTACAAATTACACAAAATTAGAAAAAGGACTTGAGATATTAGCAAATTATATAGATTAAAATAAGATTGGCATTATATCCACACTTTTATTATTCCAATATCTCTTTCAAGTTCCGTTTCAAAGTTGTAATTAATTTTATTTTAAATTCTTTTAACAAGATATCCAATTTGATATTAGCATATTTTCATGAAAAATTTTTGTAACATTTTCATTACAAAGTAGCAAAATTCTTTAATCAGACTACTTACATGAGAATTAATTCACAGGAGAAAAATATGATTTTAAAAATAGGGTATAATATAAACGGACAAAAATTTTCTGACAATAAATATGGGCAAAATCTACAATCTAAACCAGCAGTTGCCCCCCCCCCGAAATTCCAACCTAGTTTGTCAAATAATGATAAATTATCAAATTTTAATTCCATTGGCTCTTTTATCCCTTTCACAGCTCAAAAAGGAGAAAAATCTGTCGGCAAATCTAAAATTGACAGTTTGATGTATAACACAAACACTCCTGCTAAAGTTTTAATAAAAAAATTAAAAGAAGAAGCAAAAGATAGTGGTTACAATGAAATCACGACAATGCACGTAATTAAACACGAATTAAAAGAATTGGATCAATACATTGAAGATTTGGATAGTGGGAAAAAAGATTTTGACGAAGCGAAACAACCAACATATTCAATGTATTTGGGGGCAACAATTGATAATCTTGTATCTAAACCTGAATTACGAAAAGAAGTAAAACCTATTATAAAAAAATATATTAAAGAAGCTGACAAAATTTTAAAAGATGAAAAACCGAAAAGTATAACACCAGAAGACAATATTAATTTTTCATCTGATTTAACAGATGCAGTGCATTCATTTTTTAAAGAATCAGAAAAGAAAGAAGTTGTTCCATATATTATTGCTTATGGAGCTTTATTAAGTCCTGATGATGTAACAAGTGATTTTGAAAAACAATTTTCTGACGAAATTAACGATGCTGTTATGATTAATCACAAAAAAATGAATGAGAGAACTCCATTCAGTGAATATGAACCTAAAGCTCAAAATATTTTGAAAAACCTTTCATTAGGAACAAATATTTTCATAACATACGACCACACAAAAGATAATGTTAACAATTTCTTAGACACAATAAAAAAGGTTAATGACGAAAACAACTCAAGCACAGAAATTGTGGAACTAAACCGATATGCAAAAGCATCTTATTTTATGGAAAAGGTTAACCAGCTTGCGAAAAACAAATCAAAAAACTATATCATCGCAATGCAACCGACATTAATTGTGGCAAACGATCTGGAGCAAGAAACTATTAAGAACGGAGTATTGCCAATGAGTGCCGAAATATGCGAAAAAATCAAAAATCCTCCATCTAATATTAAGTTCTTGTTATATGATGTAAAAGATAATTTTTATGGTCTTTCTAATTTACCTGTATTTTCTTCTTTTGAAGAAGCTGCAATACCAACATTAAGTACCGCTCAGATGATAAAATCTTTCAAAGAAAACCCTCTTTTGATGAAAGATATTCATAAAAACTTCACTAAAAAAGCAATAGAAAAAACTGTTGAAGCGTCTGCACAAATAGACGGAGTTTTTCCTGAAAAAACTCAAAGACTTATGAAAAAAATCGTAGCTTACAACATTAATAAAAAAGAAATTAATGACAAAGATGTTGCGCAATACGTAAAAGAAGTTCCAACTTTATTCAAGAAAAATACCGAAGAAACATCTGTTGAAGTTGTATTTGATACAGGCAAAAAGATGAAAGATTTTGTCGGTAAAACTGCAACTCAACAAGAAGCAAGTCTTATTGCAAAACAAATTAAATCAAATAAAATGGGAACAAAGGGAATTATTGTTTATTCACAAGATGGCTCTCCTGGTAGCGGCAGACGTTTTACTGCACAAGCAATTGCTGGTGAAGCAAGAGTTCCATATATTGAAGTAAACACAATGGACTTCGGCACAAAAGAAGTTGACCTTTTTGGAGGAGGCGCACTTTCTCCTGAAGCATCTATCAAAAAATTGTTCTCACTTGTAACAACTCAAGCAGAGGCAAACAAACATAAATCAGCTGTTTTATTTGTTGATAATTTTGAATATTTTTCTGTAGGCGAACAAGTTTCCCTTTACCACCAAAAAGCAATGGCTCAATTGTTAAGAGAAATGGACAAAGCGCAAAAAGCAGGTTTGAATATTCTCGTTGTCGGTTCAGTTTCAAATCCAAAATTAATCGGAGAAGCAACAATGAAGTCATTCAAATTTATTGACAGTATTGCCGTAACTTCTCCTGCATATAGTACAGAAGAACGTGCAGCCGTATTGAAAAATACTGCTAAAAGAGAAAAAATTAAACTTGCAGGAACACCTTTAGAACAGGAAAACACAATCAAATACGCAGCAGAAATCGCAAGTGGTTTTCCATTTATCTATCTACAAAATTTAGCTAAAAAAGCAGCTTCAGTAGCAGCAGAAAAAGTTCATAAAGGAATAAGCAAAGCTGATTTTACAGAGGCATATTTACAAATAACAACCGGTAGAGCCTCAACAAGAAAAATTAACGAACATGAAAAATTAATTGTAACCTCTCATGAATGCGGTCATGCAACAAACCTTCAAGTTATGAATAATGTTGCAAAAACTAGGGGTGAAAAATGGCATGTTCCAACAAAAGTGAATTTCATAACTCTTGACCCGAGAGGAATGTTCGGAGGAGCAGTATTCTCAGGTTATGATGCAAACAAACAAGTTTCATTTGAAACAATGTTTTCAGATATAGTTTACTCATTCGGCGGAAACTCTGCAGAACAAACATTTTACAATATGAACGGATCTTATGGTATAAGCTGTGATATGCAATCTGTAAGAGAAGATGCAGAAGGAATGGTCAAAGTCATGGGACTTGGAGCAAAAACAGGTAAAATGTCTATCGAGGATGGCGAAGATTTGTCAGATAAAACCAAAGAAATGATTGAAGATGACGAACGAGTAATCATTCATAACGGAAAAATTGTTTCTGATTTAATCACAGAAATTTATGCTGACTTCAACAAAGAATTTACCGAAAAATATGCTCACCGTGTAGGAACAGGTGAATGTATCATAAATGGCGATGATTTTAGACAGATGTTGAATGATTGGAAATCTCGTCAAACACCTGAAAAACAACATGAATTAGAATTGTGCGATGATATGATTTTGAAAATTATTGATTGCACTAAAAAAGGTGTAGAAGTTCAAAAAGAACAGAAATAAATTGATGCAAAACGCTATAATTACATTGTTGTCGGATTAATAAATCCGATCTACTAACTTCGCCTCTATGCGTATTTACTTCTAGACATCTAACTCAAATAAAAAGCGGGTTTAATTAAAAGCCCGCTATGTTTTGTATTCAATAAATAGAAGTTATATGAAAAGTTTATTTTTTGTATAGGCAAACTTCGCCGTTTTTAAGAGTTTTTTGAACATCAATTACTCTTTGATTAGAACTTCCAACCCAAGGGAGTCTTACATCCTTCAACTCTTCAACGAACTCTCCGTCTGCTACTACATCAAGATATTTTACTCCAGGTTCGTTTTTAAATTCTTCCCACGAAAATCCTGAATATAACCAAACAGTCTTTGTAGGGAATTTTTCTTTTACTTCCTTAGCCAGTTCAAACACTTCTTTTCTATTTTGAGGATGAAGTGGGTCACCACCACTGAAAGTAATTCCTGAAATATAATCTTTATCCAAAGATTCAAACAACTCTTGTCTTGCAGCTTCATCAAACGGAATTCCACCATTAATATCCCACGTAATTGGATTTTGGCAGTTTTTGCAATGATGAGTACAACCCGCAAGCCACAAAACAGATCTCAAACCTTCGCCATTAAGCATATCTTCTTTTGTTATATTGTGGTATCTCATTACATGCTCACTCTATCTTTGATTTCTTCCATTTTTGCTTGGTTCAAACGAGTATCACCTTTTACTCTTGAATAAGATAGATAACCGTTCATTCTGTCAATTTTTGTCAAATTTCTGCTACCGCATTTAGGGCAAACATCCATATTCAATTCTTGGTGTCCGCAATCATCGCAGTAAGAAAGTGCTAGGTTAACACCTTCATAGAAACCTAAATCCATCGCACGGTTAACAAGAGTTTCAATAGCACCTGTGTTATAAGAAACAGGATACTTCACGTATTGAATTTTACCACCGTTTAACAAATCCCAGAAACGTTTTTCCAAATCTTGTTTTTGAATAGGTGTAATATTTTCTGAAACGTGACAGTGGAAACTGTTTGAAACGTATCCTCTGTCAGATACATTTTTAACAATACCATATTTTTTTCTGAATTGTTTTACTTGCAAACCACAAAGGTTTTCTGCAGGAGTTCCATAAATAGCGTAAAGGTAGCCATCTTTTTCTTTGTATTCATCAACTTTTTTGTTAATGTATTCCATAACTTCTAAAGCAAATGCACCGTCTTCCGCCAATGATTTTCCATTATAAAGCTCTTGCAACTCGTTCAATGCAGTGATACCGAATGATGCTGTTGCTGATTTCAATACAGGTTTAATCTTGTCATGAATACCCAAATGACCACCCAAGAAACCTCCTTCGCAATATGCTAGAGGGTTTGTTGATGCTTTCATTTCACCCAAGTAATCATAAGTTCTGATATGAATTTTCCTGATTAATTCCATATAGTAATCAAGAACTTCATAGAAATTTTTGCTTTCTTTTTGAGCCTTTGCATAAATCAAAGGTAAGTGTAAGCTAATTGCACCAATGTTAAATCTACCAACAAAAATAGGTTGATCATTCTCATCAGCTTTATGAATACCGCCTCTTTCGTACCAAGGAGAAAGAAATGCTCTACAACCCATTGGAGAAACAACTTTTCCATATTGTTTATACATAGAAGCAACGTAACCTTCACCGGTCAATGACAACCAATCTGGATACATAGCTTTTTTGGAGCATTCAATACCTGCTCTATACACATCTTCTAATGGTTTACCTTCCCCGTGAAGATTTTTATCAAACAAGAATACGATTTTAGGGAATAAAACCGGTTTCTTACAAGATTTTTTACCTTGACCATCACGTCTTACATTAAGCATGATAATTGTTGCCATTTTTTCAAACTTAGATTGACCTAAACCGGCACTAACTGTAATAAACGGATAATCTCCTCTGCTTGAAGCAACTGTGTTAAATTTGTATTCCCAACCTTGAAAACCATCATGGAAATCTTTTTCAACATCTTTTGTTGCTTGAATTTCAGCTTGTTCAGGAGAAATTCCCATATCAATATATTTTGCATAGCTTTCATTGTATGTCTTTTGAGCGTAAGGAGCAAGAATTTTATCAACTTCAGGTAATGTAAAACCACCATATTGTTGGCTTGCGGCTGCCATTGTGATATCGCCGATTACATCAAATGCAACATTCAATGATTTTGGCTCATTGTACCACAAATTACCCATTTCAAATCCGCCTTTTAGGACAGATGCAACATCAAATAAACAACAGTTCATTGTGTCACGTCTTGCAGACATATCATGAATATAAATATAACCGTCATTAATTGCTTGAAGTTCTTCAACATTTAAGAAAAACTTTTTATATAGTTCTTTATTTAATTCATTAAAAATCAAAGAACGTTTTGTTGAAACAAGAGCAGAATCGGCATTAGAATTTTCTTTATCACCGATGTACATAATTTTCTGGCTTTCTTGATAAACTTTGTCAAGCATATGAACGAAATCCTTTTTATAGTTACGGTAATTTCTGTAGCTTCTTGCGATTTTAGGGCTTACATCTTCCAACGCACTTTCTACAATATCGTGCATTTGCGCGATGTTAACTTCTTTAGAGTTTAGATTTGCAAGTTCACTTTCAACATATTCAGCCAAATCACTAAAATCTTCATCAGAAAGTGATATCATAACTCTTCCGGCAGATTTTTTAACAGCATCAACAATCTTCTGGAAATTATAATCTTCCCTTGTTCCATCTTTTTTAATCACTACAACCTTGCTAGCTAAAGCATGATCTTTTACACTTCTCAACTCAGTTGGAACTGTTGTATTCGAAACTGATTTTTTAGATGTCAATGGTGTAAGATTTACAATCTTATTATTGTCCAAAATATTGTTTTGCATTTTTTCCAATCTCCTTCACTGCGAAATTTACCCCTGTAGGCTACCCCTACCCTGAAAAGTTTGACTACACAAGCTATTTCAAGATTTCTTAACCATTCATTTTTCCAAATCTCGTTTATTTATTCGTATTAATATAATACATCAGTTTTAGTTTACTTTGCAATAGATTGATAGGATTAGAAGGATTGATTTTTGGATTTATCTTTATTTGACAAGGTTACCCGAGTTTAAATTTCTTCATAATTCTTTTTAATTTGTGTTATATTTATTTTCATTATTTAATATAACTAAAAGGATTTATGATAAACAGCTTTAATAGCAAGGGGCATGCCAGTATATACTGTACGAAACGCTTACAATAAGCTAAGGGCATGCTTTTTTAAGAAAAATGGAGAGAAAATATGCAGATTACCCACAAACAAATTAACCCATGGATTGTCATGATACCGGTCATGATTTCTGTGTTTATGTACGCATTAGATGAAACAATTTCCAATGTAGCGCTACCATATATGGCAGGAAGTTTTTCTATAAGCCACAATGAGTCTACTTGGATTATCACAAGTTATTTGGTTGCAAGTGGTGTAATAATTCCCGCAGTTGATTTCTTTTCAAAACTTATGGGCAGAAAAGCATATTTTCTTTTAAGTATAACAATATTCACAATCGCATCTGTTTTATGCGGACTTTCAACGTCCATGCCAATGATACTTTTTGCTCGTATATTGCAAGGTATTGGCGGTGGCGGAATTATGCCGATATCTCAGGCTATTATTTTTGAAATCTTTCCCAAAGAACAACGTTCTGCTGCAATGGCGGTATTTGGGTTGGGAGTTGTAATGGCTCCAATTATGGGACCTGCTCTCGGCGGTTGGTTGACAGAAACATGGTCATGGCCTTTTATATATTTCATCAATGTTCCTTTCGGAATTGCAGCTTTTCATTTAACAAAAAGCCTTGTATTTGACCCTGACTATGCTAAAAAACAGAAGAATGTATCAATGGATTATTCCGGATTTTTCTTTCTGTGTATTTGGCTTTTAACATTACAAATCGTTTTGGATAAAGGTAATGATGCAGATTGGTTCTCAGCGGCATGGATTTGTAAAGTCTTTGCAATATCTATGATGGCAATGCTTGCGTTTTTCTCAATTCAAATCAAAAAGAAAAAACCACTTATTGATTTATCAATTATGAAAGACGGAAACTTTTTCTTCGGAACAATAGTTCTTATGGTATTAATGGGCGTAATGATGGCATCAGCAGCAATTCTTCCATCTATGTTACAAAGATTGATGGGCTACACTTCATTCTTAAGTGGTATTTCAATGGTGCCAAGAGGTGGCGGATGCCTTTTAGCAACAATACTTTGCGGAGTTTTAACCCCCAAAATCGGAACAAAACCTCTTATTATAGCAGGTTTAATAATTCTTGGTATCGGCGGATTAATGTTTGGAGAAATCAATACCAATATTGCACTCGTTGATATTGCCCTACCAAACTTTGTATTCGGCTTGGGAATGATTATGGCGATGGTTCCGATGATGAATTTGTCATGCAGTACATTAACAAATGACGAACAAACTAATGCAGCAGGTGTTCAAAACCTTCTTAAAAACATTGGGGCGGCTATCGGAACATCTGTTGCAACAACAATGATTGCAAGATTTTCACAGGTTCATCAAATGATGATGGTAGGACATTTGAATTTTGCAAATGATCCATTTGTTCAAAAAATTGGAGCAATGGCTTCAAGTTTTGCAACAAGCACAGATTTGGCAAGTGCAACTCACATGGCAGAAAATATGGTTTATAACCAGCTTTTGCAGCAATCTAGTTTATGGGGTTATGTAGAAACATTTAGATATTTTGGGGTTGCGGCATTTGTAATTATTCCGTTAGTATTATTAATCAGAACCAAACAGGATAAAACTGAATAATAAATTTACCCCAACTGTGGAATACAAAACAATTTATCCTTCTTTAAAATGGGTTTAACACCTAAAAAGGAGGGCTAAATGTTTTATAACGTACTAAAATTAAAAGATCTCGGCAAAACAGACAAATCTTTTGAAAAAGAAATTTTGATGGAGCATGATGATAGCTGCTTATCAATCATTTCCATCAAAAAAGATGAAATCATTGACACACATACATCAAAATGTAATACAGCAGTAATTGTAATTGATGGCGAAATTGAACTTCATTTTGATGCAGAAAAATTCAAAATTGAAAAAGGCGAAATGCTTATGTTTAAAAAAGAAGAACAACATAAAGTTGTTGCACAAAAAGACAGTCGATTTTTATTAATAAAAATTTAAACCTAAACGAAATCATTGTAAGGGGCTTAATAGCCCCTATTTCATTTTATATAGCAAAATTTTATTTTTACAGATTTTGAAATAAATATGAAAAATATAGTTAATTCCACAGTTAAATTTTCATATAATATTTCAAAAGGTTCTATCAAAAACAGGCAAAAACTAATTTCTAAATACAACAAACAGATATTTAGTAGATTGGAACAAAATCTTAAAGATAATTATATCTCTGTTGCAGATGCTCAAAAAGCTATTGATGAAGTTTTGCCAGAAAAAAAAGTTATACAAATAAGACCTATATCTTCAAAAAATAAAAAAGAAGATGTTGGAAATTCTGACTTTCTATACGGCAAAAATTGGAATATAGTAGGACAAACCATTGACATCCCTATAAAAAATAATAAAATTTCTATAAAAAATTTAAGTATATTTATGCATGAATTGACGCATGTTATAGACACATTATTAAATCCAAAAACAACCGCACGAGTAAACGGAATGTATTTAAGACATACATATACAGAAAACTTGAATAACATAATTGATAATAAATTATATAATTACGAAAATATTGAAGAAACTATCCCTTTTATATCAAATAAAAGATATAAAAAAACAAAAAAAGAAATTTTACAAACAAGAGAAAACGAAATATTAAAATTTTTAAAAGGCTATTCGGTAAAAGATAAAATAGATTATATTCAAGAAATGAGAAATACTCTTATTGAAGAAAGAACAGCTTACAGTGAAGAAAAAAAATATGCCTGGATACTTACTAAAAAACATAAAATACATTTACCAAAATTTAATGAAATTGGTAATTTGAAAGGCTATTTTTTTGATGAAAAAATAAAAATACTCAAAAAAATCGGATTTGAAATTATAAACAAAGAACGCAAAGAACATGCCAAAAAGTTAAAAACAAGACGTAAAAAATAGTAGAACTTTTTTGCGCTAAAAACTCAAAAAAATTGATAAAATTCGTCAAAAATCTAAGTAATTTTTTCTTTTTGATTACTTTTTCTTCCCCTAGACCAATATCTGAGTGATGCTTTTTCTGTAATTTAACATACAAAACAAGATGTAATTAACTATGAGATGGAGATTGTTGTATTTATAATCTAACATGTAGTATTTTTCATGATAGAATAAATAATAATCATAGGAAACTGGAATAAAATCATGATAGATCAGTCTTTTTCATACAAGCAGTTTAAAAAATTACAAAAACGTGGAGATTTTTTATCACAGGACATAGATACTAAGGTCTTAAAACAACAGTTGATAGATTTAGAAGTAAAATTAAGTGATATAGAACAATATTCTTTTTCTGCATTAAAAAGCATAATGAAAGACGATAAGAAAATTTATTTTTTGGATAAAAATAATGAAAATTGTATTTTTGATGATTTTATTCTGAGAAAAATAAATCATAATATTAAACGAATATATAAAGTTAAGCAAAGCAATAGAAATACTATAATAAGTCAAATATATAATTTATTAAAAGAGAATTCAAAATGTTATATATACAGACTAGATATTCATTCATTCTATGAATCAATTGATAGAACAAAAATATTGCAAAAAATTATAGATTCATCAATAATTTCAGCAGAAACAAAGATTCTACTTGAAAAATTTTTTGAACACACCAAAGAATGCTCTGGGCTTCCACGAGGAATAAATATCAGTGCTACATTATCTGAATTATACATGAATACTTTTGATCATAAAATTATTTCTACAAAGGGTGTATATTATTATGCCAGATTCGTTGATGATATAATAATTTTTTCTTATGAAAAATTAGAAACAGCTGAATTAGAAAAAATGTTAACAGAAGAAACTGGATTGACATTTAATGTTCTAAAAACTAAGGAATTATGTTTGGATTTTATCAAGGATGAGGTATTAGAGTATTTAGGTTATCAGTATATTATTAAATCAAACAAGAAAAATAATGGTATTGATTGTATAACTGTAAATATTTCAAAGAAAAAACTAAATAAAATAAAATCGAGAATCATTTACGCTTTGTTGGATTATAATAAGAATAAAAATTTCAAGTTACTACAAAATAGGTTTTTACTTTTGACTTGTACTTACCCTATAAAAACATCTCAACAAAAAATATCTCCCTTTAAAAATACAGGATATTTACAAGCTGGT
>SAMEA104315420__coassemble_221_pt1 | contig 51245 bp, 48 predicted proteins | sample SAMEA104315420__metabat2_high_PE_040 | metagenome-assembled genome bin SAMEA104315420 (sample SAMEA104315420) | gut metagenome | biome: Monkey gut; feature: monkey-associated habitat; material: faeces | place: China | collected 2013
GAAGTGATAGATTGCGCAACAAGTGCGCAATGACAGGGAAACGTCACCCTGAATTAAATTCAGGGTTGAAAGAAAATATCTTTACCGATACGGACTTTTCACGTTTCACTTCTCACTTTTCACTTAAAAGAACAGCTTTTACATTGGCAGAAGGTGCTACGCACGTAGCCCATTTGAACAATTCTCGTAAAATTGCATTTACATTGTCGGAGGTTTTAGTCACTCTCGGCATCATTGGTGTTGTCGCAGCAATGACCATGCCAACATTGATTAATCAAACTAATGAAAAAGAAACTGTTGTTAAGTTGAAAAAAGTTTACTCTATTCTTCAAAACGCTTACAAAATGGCGGAATTAGAAAACTCTGAAATCACAAACTGGTATAGCAGTTCAGGTACTCAAAAAGATAATATGGCAATGTTTTATAACAACTTAAAACCATATCTAAAAATAGCAAAAGATTGTGGAGATAAATCAGGTTGTTTGACAGAAGGTCCGATAAAAACTCTTGATGGTAGAGATTATAACGACTACAACAATAATTCTAACGAATACAAATTTATCTTAACTGACGGAACAACAATGTGGTTTTATTGGAATGGCGGTAACGCATGCACTCCAGATACAGACGAATGTGGAAATATTAAAGTTGATATTAACGGCAAAAAAGGCAAATATGCTTTTGGTAGAGATGTTTTTATATTCGACATAACTCCAAAAGGAATAGTTCCGGCTGGTATGCAAGGAACAACCGGGGTTTCATTTGAAGATAGATGCAACATGTCAAAAAAAACTGATGCTAACGGATATGGTTGTACTGCATGGGTTTTGCATAACGAAAACTTAGATTACTTACATTGCAACGATTTGAGTTGGGATGGTAAACATTCTTGCAGAGATAAAGCAAATAAATAATGTCCTGAATGGGATTTGAACCCACACGGATTTCTCCATACGCACCTGAAACGTACGTGTCTACCATTCCACCACCAGGACATTAAATTAAAACATTATTTAATTTTCTTGAAAAACTCATCCGAAATCAATTGGGAATATTTGTTTTTTTCATTAGCAGAAATTAACAATCTTGGACTGCCATCTTTAGTTTGCGCAACCGATACAATTCCACCAACATCACCAATCGGAAGTTTTTTAACTCTTGCTTCAAATTTAACATAAGGATCATCTTTACCATAAGAGTGCATTGTGCCTTTTTTAGTAACTCTCAAGTCATCAATAGAAATTGCTTGGTACTTGATTTTGCTAACCGCTTTGTATAATTTTTCTTCAACATTATCCGATTTCAAATCTTCTTCTGTCAAAATTTGCTTATCACCGGAATCTACAACAAACATTTTTTGCCCGCTTGCTTTGTGTTCCGCTACAACTGCATTATAACCTAAAATACCGGCAGCCTTTTCTATTTCAAACTCATCATTAATATGAGAAAAATCTCCAACCTTTTTAGCTCGTTCCAACATTTCATCTTTGGTCGGATTGAAATAATTGTTTATATATCTACTAATCAAATCTTTTCCCCCAATTGCCATAAAACCGACAACCGCAAGGGTTATAATAATAGCTCTCAAAAAATTTTTTAAACAACCCATATTGAAATCCTTATCATGTTATACTATCATTATAACTATGAAAAAAGCAGAAATCAATCTTATTAATACGGCAGATATTAAAGTTGAAGACCTTACTCCGGCAATGCAGGAGTACTTAAAAATCAAGCACCAAAACCCAGATAAAATCTTATTATACAGGTTAGGTGACTTTTATGAAACCTTTTTTGAAGATGCCGTTATTATGTCAAAAGAATTAGAATTAACTCTTACCGGTCGTGAACAAGGAAAATTCGGAAGAATACCTCTTGCCGGAATTCCTGCAAAAGCAGTTAATCCATATATCGAAAAATTGGTTCAAAAAAATTATAAAGTAATAATTTGCGACCAATTGGAAGATCCAAAATTTGCGAAAGGTCTTGTAAAACGTGGCGTAACAAGAATTATCACCTCTGGAACTTTAACAGAAAGTGACTTCTTACAACAAAATTCTAACAACTATATTTGTGCTTTATTCAAAGAAGAAAGAAGCGGAATTTGGGGATTTTCTTACGCTGATATTTCAACAGGAGAATTTAAAGTCACTCAAGCTCCGTTTGAATTGATTTTAGCAGAATTAACAAGAATTGCTCCGGCAGAAGTTGTCGGACCATCTATCAAACAAAAAATCATGCCGTTTCAGATTGTACCTGATGAAAAAATTGATTTACCTGAAGAAATTACCAAAATATATAACTGTTCAAAAATTCCTGCATCAGTTTTTGATGCAAATTTTGCCGAAAACAACTTAAAAGCAGTTTTTCAAGCTAATAGTTTAGAATCTTTCGGATATGACAGATACAAAATAGGATTTAGAGCCGCAGGAGCTTTATTGGCTTATGTTTGGGAAACATTGAAAGACAATGTTCCAAAATTTGAAAGAATTGAACCGTATGAACTTTCTGAATATATGATTTTAGACGGCAGTACAAGAAAAAATCTTGAATTAACAGAAACTTTACGTGACAAAAACAAATTTGGATCACTTCTTTGGGCTATTGATAAAACAAAAACCAATATGGGCGCAAGATTGCTAAAAAATTGGGTTTGTCAGCCATTAAAAAGAGTAGAAGATATTTTAACTCGTCAAAATTCAATTTCCGAACTTGTTGAAAAAACAAACTACAGATTAGAAATCGGAAATATGCTAGAAAAAATCTATGATATTCAGCGTTTAGCAACAAGGATGTCAAATAGTTCTGCAAATCCAAAAGATTTTTTGAGCTTGAAAACCTCCCTTATGATGCTACCTGATTTGTTGGATGCGACTAATAATCTTGAATACAACCCTCTTGCATCAATCAATCAATACAGAGATGAAATCGCTGAATACACTGCATTAATTGACAGAACTATTTCTGATAACGCACCTGTTTTAATCAAAGAAGGCGGAATATTAAAGGATGGAGTATCTGGCGAACTCGACTATTTCAGAGAACTTCTGACCGGAGGCGAAAATTGGTTAAAAGAATTTGAAGAAAAAGAAAAAGACAGAACCGGAATAAAAACTTTAAAAATCGGTTTTAACAAGGTTTTTGGATACTTTATTGAAATATCAAATTCGTATCTCAACCAAATTCCAAACGGATATATAAGAAAACAAACACTAACTAGTGGAGAACGATTTATCACAGAAGAACTCAAAAAACACGAAGATGATGTTCTTTCCGCTAAATTCAAATCAACTGAATTGGAATACAAATTATTCTGCGATTTTCGAGAATATTCAAAAGAATTTGTTTCAAAGATTAGAGAAATAGCCGAATGTATCGCAAGATGTGATGTTTTCACTGCGCTTGCCGATGTTGCAGCAGAAAACAATTTCTGCAAACCAATAATTGACAATTCAGATGATTTTATCGTTAAAAACGGACGTCATCCGGTTTTGGAAAAGATTTTACCTCTTGGAGAATATGTTCCAAATGATTTAGAATTAAAGTGCAATTCAACAGATACTACGCAATTTATGATTTTAACAGGTCCGAACATGGCCGGCAAATCGACATATATGCGACAAAACGCATTAATTGCAATACTAGCACAAATCGGCTCTTGGGTTCCGGCAGATTATGCTAAAATCGGTGTTATAGACAAAATCTTTACCCGGGTTGGAGCATCTGACGATTTGACTTTAGGTCAGTCAACATTTATGGTTGAAATGATTGAAACTGCTTGTATTTTAAATTCGGCAACAGACAGAAGTTTCATATTGCTTGACGAAATCGGACGTGGCACAAGCACTTATGATGGTGTTGCAATTGCGTGGTCAGTTGCTGAATATATTGCGACAAAAATCAAGGCAAGATGTATATTTGCAACCCACTATCACGAATTGAACGTAATGACAAAAACTTATCCACAAATCAAAAACTATAGAATTACGATTACGGAAGAAAATGGCGAAATCGAGTTTTTAAGAAAAATTGTACAAGGTGGTGCAAGCAAGAGTTACGGTATTCAAGTTGCTAAAATGGCAGGATTGCCATCTAGTGTTGTGAAACGTTCACAGGAACTTATGACAAGGATGCAAAAGGATTATTCAAACAACCTTTCAACTCGTAAAAAGAGTGGGGATGTTCCGACAGTCGAAGTTCCTCAATTGAATTTGTTTAATTAAGCATTTTTGTCCTCTAACAACCTAATTATATTAATATTCAAAGCTTGAGCAATTTTATTAATAGTTCTAACAACTATTGGAAAATTTTAGATTGTAAAAAATTCTAAAAAGTCTTGGTTCATCAATTCTTTATTTTCAAAACTACTCAAAATATTCAAGATAAACGGATCATCAAGGTTGTAAGTTTCATACTTTTCAACACCTTCTGCTGCCGGGTAAATGATATCAAGACCTTCAAATACAATGTTACTCATAAAAAACTCCTTATTATCTTATTAATAATAATGTTTTTTATTTTGTCAAGATTTTAAATCAAATCGTCATCTTGAGCATAAGCGAAAGCTCACAATACTAGCAAAATCATTCACAACCATGTGATACTTCGGACTAAAGTCCTCAATATGACAATTATTTTATCAACATTTTATAATGTTCGTTATAAAAATCTCCAAATCGATCTTCCAAAATCGCTTGCCTACATTTTTGAGAAAAGTCAACCAAAAATTTGATATTATGAATTGACAACAATGTCGACGCAGTGCTTTCGCCACATCTCCACAAATGTCTAATATAAGCTCTTGAGTGGTTCTTACAAGCATAACAATTGCAACCCTCAACCAAAGGGCGGTCATCATCATGATATTTTTGAGTTTTAATATTTGACTTGCCTTCCCAAGTAAAGAACGAACCGTGACGAGCGTTTCTTGTCGGAAGCACGCAATCAAACATATCAATTCCACGCTTAATTCCGTCTAACAAATCTTCCGGTGTTCCAACTCCCATCAAATATCTTGGTTTATTATTAGGCAATAATGGTGTAGTAAATTCAACAAAATGGTTCATTATGTCTTTTGTTTCACCAACACTCAAACCACCGATTGCGTAACCTACCGCATCGTAAGATGAAATTATAGCTGCACTTTCTCTGCGCAAATCATCATAAAAAGCCCCCTGAACAATCGGGAACAAAGCTTGACGAGGATTAGTTTTCGCTTTAAAACATCTTTCTAACCATCTGTGAGTTCTTTCCATTGCTTTTTTAGCTGTGTCATAATCGCAAGGGAAAGGTGCGCATTGGTCAAATGCCATAATTATGTCAGCCCCGATATCTTGTTGAATTTCCATAGAAACTTCAGGGTTTATAAAATGTTTTTTACCATCTTTTGGATCACGAAATTCAACGCCATCTTCTCCAATTTTATTCAAATGAGAAAGTGAAAACACCTGAAATCCGCCGGAATCTGTTAATACAGGTTTGTGCCAATTCATCCAACTATGAATACCACCAAACTGTTTAATTAGCTTGGTTCCGGCTCTCAAATACAAGTGGTAAGAGTTGGACAACATTATTTGTGCGCCTGTATCAACAATTTGATCGGCAGTAAGTGTTTTTACAGCAGAATTAGTCCCGACAGGCATAAAAATTGGAGTTAAAATAGCTCCATGCGGAGTATTTAAAATTCCGGCTCTTGCACCTGTTTGCTTACATTCGTGTACTAATTCGTATGAAAAATTTTCGTGAGCATTATCTCGCATTAATCTTCATCTACGCTTTCTGTAATTAATTCCATCATATTTTTGTAATTTGGACAAAGTTCTTCCGGTTTAAAGTAAATATTGATTTCTCTTTCAGCACTTTCAATACTATCTGAACCGTGAACAGTGTTATACGCTTTTAATTGAGCGTAATCTGCTCTAATTGAACCAACATCAGCTTCGCAAGGATCAGTTGCACCCAATACGTGACGAATACCTTGAACCGCTTGATAACCTTGAAATACCATAGCGACAATCGGTCCACTTGTAATATATTTTACAAGATTTGGATAAAAAGGTTTTCCAATATGTTCAGCATAATGTTTTGCTGCAATTTCTTCTGTTACTTGAAGTAACTTCATACCGATTAATTTATAACCTTTTTTTTCAAAACGGCTAATAATCTCTCCAACAAAACCTCTTTTTACTCCGTCAGGCTTGATAGCCACAAATGTTCTTTCTTCTTCGTGCATAATTCCTCCAATTCGTATAATCATAATAGCATAAACATAAGTTGTTTAACATTTTTTGAGTTTTTTAATACTCTTAAACAACATAGTAAGCATAATTGAGCAAAGCATAATTGCAGCACAAGCCAGCCCATACCAAAATCCTCTAATATTCAAATTGTATTTGAACGCAAGTGTGTATCCTAAAGGAATAGCTATCAACCAATAAGCGATAAAGTTTGATAGCAAAACAATTCCGGTTCTTTTCATTCCTTTGAAAATACCAGCAAGTGCGACCTGCAATCCGTCAAATACTTGGAATACCGCAAGTACATATAAAATAGGAACAGAAATTTTAACAAGAGTATTGTCCTGCGTAAATAATCCGACAAGAAAATGTGGGAATGTAGCAAAAACAAACGCACTGCACATCATAAAGCCTACGCACATAACAATTCCGACAAACGAATAACGTTTCAAATCTGTAACATTTTCAGCACCATTAGCAAATCCGACTTTTACTGCAATAGCATTTGATATTGCTAACGGAACCATAAACGAAATTGTTGTCAAGGTGCATACAAGGTTTTGTGCCGCAGCATACACTCCAGAAACTCTTCCCATAATAATTGCAATACTATTAAATGCAATAAATTCAACAAGAATTGCACATGATATCGGAATTCCGATTTTTATTAAATTCTTATAATATTCAAAATCTTTGTAATCGTTGAAATTCATCATTCTAAAGCAATAAATTAACAACGCAAAGCCCATAAAATATCTTACAACAAAACTTGCAATCGCTGATCCTAACGCACCAAGCGACGGGATTATTCCCCAACCGAATACCAAAAGAACATTTACTGCAATATTTAAAAATACAGCTATTGCAGTAATAAGGTTAGGGAAAACCACAACCTCAAAAGCCTGCAAAAATTCTTTCAAAGCAGCGTGTAAATAAGCTCCAAAAGTAGCAAATGCAGTTACAAACATATATTGTTTAATCATTGGAACTAATTTTGGATCAAATTTTAAATAATCAATTACAGGAATAAACGCCAAAACAGCAAACATTACAATTACCGACAAAAGCATCGCAAATCTTAATGTCGGATAAAAATATTTTTTGGCTGATTTTTTCTCTCCCCTAAAATTTGAAAGTAAAGGAGAAACACTAGAAATCAAACCAATACCAAAAGTTTGAATACAATTGGTAATAGCAGTCGCAATACTAATTGCGGCAAGAGTATCCGTAGAATGATGTCCGGCAATCAATACATCACCCGCACCAATCAAGATGAAACCTAAGTTTCCCATAATAATAGGCAGGGCAATATTTAATAATTCTTTGGCATAGTGTTTAAATTGTGTACTCATACGAACATAATTCTAACACAAACATTTTTATAATCAAAACATCACTGTGTACTTTATTTTTTTTCAAGCATAATCTGTGACCACGGATAATCATCTTTTATCTGCCATCCGTCAATTTGAATTAACCTTGTACAAGTATGTCGCCTACCTTTTGAACTAACTTCTGAATTATCAGAATTTCCATACTTACAAGCCCTTAAAAGTTCTTCTCTGGACATATTTTGTTGTCCCGGAAGTGAAGCATAGAAATCTCCGTTTACAAAATCAAATAAGAATGTCCTTTTCCCATCAAAATAACCTTCAGAAGAAGATGCTTGCGTATTACAATATTTAGCCTCTATACAAAAGAAAAAGAACATATTTCCACCGGATTGATAAGCATTAAAACCGGAGCCATCCGCAAACGCAACAAACATACCACTATCAGTGCTAACTTGACTTGTAGATTTAATATATTTACCTAAGTTCGCATTATACCACTGTTCCAGCCCCTTACCATTATATTTTGTATTTTCAGGAAAATTATAAGTAGTACCAGGAATAAAACCGGTATCACCAACCCATTGATATACAGCTTGGCTCATCATTGAATAAAATTTTTCCAACCTTGTTGCAGCAACTTTTTTCTGATGGTTATCAATTAAAGTCGGCATAGTAATAGCAGCTACAACACCAATAATACCGAGAGTAACTAAAACCTCTGCCAATGTAAAAGCTCTACACCAATGTCTGAAGTATGAACCAACGCTGTCACAGAGGGCTACGTGCATAGCACCGGCTCGTTCAAGTGAAAAGTGAGGAGTTAAACGTGAAAAGCTCGTATCGGCAAATATGTTTTCTTTCATATTACAAACGCTTTTAATATTTCCACTAATCCCTTTTTGAGAGATTTTACCTCTCAATTTATTTTTAAACAAACGGCAAAAAATATTTTTCATACTAAAAATCTCCCAAATAACGTGTTATAGATTTTATTATAACATATTTTTATTAAGACTTCAATATGAATTATAAAAAATTAAGCATTGTAATCTAATTTATTTCCAACATTTTTATTTTTAATAGCTTGCGCTTGCATTCTTAAACTTTCAGCTTTTGATGCAACTTTATAATCCTGACCTGATGGATCAGATGGAGCCATAGCCGCTCTTATTACAGTATTTGCATCATTAATCGTTTTTTGTGGATTATTCGGATTAAGTGCAGGCATCTTAATATCAACATGACCGCCAACCGGAATACCATCATTATTCTTTTCAATAACAATAGAACCTGCCAACGACCCACCTGCAGCTTTGTGCGCAGCTTCATGTGCATAAATTTGATCATAATTTTTTCTAATCAAAGCATCTTTTTGAGCTTTTTGTTGCTCTTTTTGCTTTTCTATAGGATTAGAAAATTGGTAAAATAAGTTAATTCCAGCCATATTTATACCCTCATACACATTACCTGCTATAATTGTAGCACATTTTTCAAAACATTGCAAGGGGGTTCTTATTTACCACGGATAATCTTTACTAATCTGCCATCCATCAAAATAAATCAGTGATGCACAGTAATATTTATTAGTTTTGCACCTATCAACAAGTTGCTCTCTACTATAAGGTACACTTGTAAATTCAAGAGGAACAGTACCTCCATTCCATAAAGAAAAAGTATGCCTAGCGTCAACTGCACTTTTTGCATTTGTAACATCAATATCTTTACAATATTTATATTCTGGGCAAAAAATAATATAGGAATTATTAGTTACATCTTTTTCATCTGGAGCGAGATACAATTTTTGAAAATAAGCTCCCGAACCATTTGCATATTCAACCAACAACCCCTTAGTTAGCTTTGTCATATTTACAGTTTTTACATAAGGCAACCAGTATTGTTTGTAGAATTTTTCCATATCATCAGGATTATATGCTCTTACTTCCTTTATTTGCATTTCGACAAAATCGCCTTCAATAATATCTTTGCTACGCATTTTTGCAGCCTGTTGCATCATACTGCTGAAATGTTCTAATCTCGTTACTGCTAACTTTTTTTGATAATTATTTATTAGTGTAGGCATAGTCATCGCCACAACAACTCCTATAATTCCAAGCGTAATTAAGACTTCCGCAAGAGTGAAGGCTTTTTTACTTTTAAATTTCTCAAATTTAGGTTTTATAAACATATCAGCTCCTTTTGTTCTCTTTAAGACTACATACATTTTATATAATAACATATAAAATAATTTTGTGAACAATAAGGCTACAAAAATTTTACAATTAGGCAGAAATATTTATAAATTCAGAAAAGAAAAAGGCTTTTCTCAAAACACTCTTGCCGAAATGTTAGAAATCTCAAGAGAACATCTTGCAAAAATTGAAACAGCAAAAAGATGCGTTAGCTTAGGCTTGTTATTTGATATCGCAGAAAAGTTAGATGTCCCAATAAAAGATTTTTTTGATTTTTAAATCATTTTAATATTAAAAAAGCCCGAAATATTCGGGCTTTTTATCTAACTATTTTTTATTCTTACCGGTTCTTTCATAGAAATCCTCTATAAATCCTGTATTGAATTTTCCACTGATAAACACAGGGTCTTCAATAATAGCTTGGTGAAACGGAACTGTAGTTTCTACACCGGTAATAACATATTCTTTTAAAGCTCTATACATTCTGCGACGAGCTTCATTCCTTGTTCTACCCCAACAAATCAATTTTCCAATCATTGAATCATAATATGGCGGAATTGAATAATCTTGATATGCGTGAGAATCAACTCTTACTCCAAATCCACCCGGAGTAACATACCCGGTAATTGTTCCAGGATTTGGCATAAAGTCTTTTTCTGGATTTTCAGCGTTGATACGACATTCAATAGCATGACCTCTCAACATAATATCATCTTGAGTAAAATCAAGTTTTTCACCTGCCGCAACCATAATTTGTTCTCTAACCAAATCAACATTAGAAATCATTTCAGTTACACAGTGTTCAACTTGTATTCTTGTATTCATTTCCATGAAGTACCATTTTCCATCGTGGTCAAGCAAAAATTCGCAAGTACCTGCGCTTTCATAATTTATTGCTTTTGCAGCTCTTACTGCGGCTGCGCCCATTTCTTTACGAGTAGCTTCATCAATAGCAGGTGACGGAGCTTCTTCCAACAATTTTTGATGTCTTCTTTGAATAGAGCAATCTCTTTCACCCAAATGAACAACATTACCAAATTGATCGGCAAGAATTTGAACTTCAATATGACGAGGGTTTTCCAAGAATTTTTCAGCATAAACATCAGGATTACCAAAGAAGTTTTGAGCTTCTGATTGGCAAAGGCTCATATTTACATCAACTTCTTCATCAGATCTACAAATCCTCATACCTTTACCACCACCACCAGCAGTAGCCTTCAAGATAATTGGATAGCCAACTTTATGTGCAAATTCTTTTACTTCTTCAGGAGTTTTCAAAATTCCAGTACCCGGAGTAACAGGAACATTGTTTTCAATCATTGTTTTACGAGCAGTAGCTTTATCACCCATTTTCCTCATAGCTTCAGCAGTCGGTCCAATGAATTTAATCCCGTGTTTTGCACAAATTTCAGCGAAATCCGCTCTTTCTGACATAAAACCATATCCCGGATGAATTGCATCAGCACCCGAAACGATTGCAGCTGAAATAATTGCAGGAATACTCAAATAACTTTTAGCACTTTGAGCAGGTCCAATACAATACGCCTCAGTAGCTAACCTTACGTGAAGTGAGTTGGCATCAGCTTGAGAATAAATCGCAACAGTCGGAATACCAATCTCTCTGCAAGCTCTTATAATTCTTACCGCAATCTCACCACGATTTGCAATCAATACTTTTCTAAACATTTTTCCTATCCCTATAAAAAGTGAAAAGTGAATTAAAAATCCACCTTTCACTTAAAATTCTTACTTAATTATTCTATATACATCAAAACTTGACCAAATTCTACAGGTTGACCGTCTTCTACGCATATTTCGGTAATTTTTCCTGAAAAATCTGATTCAATTTCGTTCATAAGTTTCATAGCTTCAACGATACAAACAACATCTCCTTCTTTAATTGTTTGACCAACTTTTACGAAAGCATCAGCATCTGGAGATGGAGCTGAATAGAATGTTCCTACCATTGGAGAAGTTAAAGCTTTTCCTTTATGAGCTGCTTCTTGAGCTGCAGGAGCTATAGCCGGAGCAGGCACATTTGCAGGAGCTTGAGGAGCTGCAACTGCAACAGGTGCAGCAGCTACGCCCATAACTTCGTTTCTCAAAGTAATAGCTTGTTCTCCATCTTCAAGAGAAATTTCTGTCAAAGAATTATCAGCTAAAACTTTTGCTAATTTTTCTACGTAATCTATATCAAATTTCATTATTTTTTGCCTTTCATTTTAAGTGAAACGAGGAGAATGAGAAGTGAAAAGTCCGAATATATGATAAACATTTAAGCTTCTAAGCTAAAGTTTTCACATTTCACGCCCAACTTTTCGCTCGCACTATGCTCTATCAAGATACTCGTTAGTTCTTGTATCAACTCTAATTTTATCTCCATTAGAGATAAAGAACGGAACGTTAACTACTGCACCTGTTTCAAGAGTAGCAGGTTTTGTACCGCCTTGAGCAGTATTGCCCTTTTCAGAAGGTGGAGTATCAGTTACTTCAAGAATAACATGAGCAGGAAGATCAACACCTATAATTCTTGCATCGTGCATAAGAACTTGAACAACCATGTTTTCTTTCAAATATTTAATGCCATCTCCAATTTGGTCTTCAGTCAATTGAAGTTGTTCATAAGTTTCGTTATCCATCATAACATATTCTTTACCTTCTTTGTAAAGATATTGCATTTCACGTCTGTCAAGCATAGCTTTAGCAACTTTTTCACCAGCACGGAATGTTTTTTCAACAACTTGACCAGTTTCAACGTTTTTAAGTTTAGAACGAACGAACGCAGCACCTTTACCCGGTTTTACGTGTAAAAATTCAACAACAGACCATAAACCGTTGTCCAATTGTAGCGTCAAGCCTGTTTTTAAATCGTTTACTGAAATCATATTTTTCCCCTTATTAGTATAATAATCTATTTTTATATGTCGATAATATCATAAACATGTAAAACTTCAAATAATTGTTACAATTCAAAAGGGAAATATTAACAAATATCGAAATAAAACTTATCTCTTTTTCAACTGCAAAGAAATATCGTATCCTAAAATATTACAAATTTGTTGAAATTCAGAAAGCTTTAGACCATTACGGCTTATTTTACAAGAAAACGTACTTTGCGGAATTTCTATTCCATTTTTCTCTCTCAACATATCTAACAAAACTTTTTGCGTAATATGCCCCTTTGCCATAACCAGACGCATTATTTCATCGTTATTCCAATCTGTAATATTCATATATTAAGAATACCTAATATTGACAAACTATTTCAAATATTGTAATATTTATTGCATATATCAATATAATATTTATTATGTTGAATTTTATACATAATAGGAGCTTTAAATTATGTCAAAAATAAAACCCGCATTCACATTAGCAGAAGTTTTAATTACTCTGGGAGTTATTGGAGTAGTGGCTGCAATGACTATGCCTGTGTTAATTCAAAATTATCAAAAAAATTTAATAGCGACGAGGTTAAAACATTACAGTAGCGTTTTACAACAGGCGGCAGCTCAGAGAGATAAAGATATTATTGAAGGAAATTTTGTTGAGATGAAAGCAGATGAAGTCGCTGCATACAATCCTGATGATATGGAAAATTTTTATAACACGTATTGGAGACCTTACATAAAAACATTAAATTTAAAAAAGTTAGAAAGAGGTATTTTGGTTGAATACGCAAATGGTACAGGTGCATATTTTCAAAGGGTTGCTGTTTGTGAACCGACTGTAGATTGTTCTTCTCATATTGTTTTTTGCCCTGAATATAAATGGTGCAAAGATATTGATAAAGAAAATGCGGCGAGTAACACTGATGGAAAACATACATTTGCGTTTTGGACAGAAGGGACTGTTCCAAGAAAGAATAATCTAACAAGAGAACAATTGTTAAGATCTTGCAAATCGACTGACAAATATCTTTGTTCTACATTAATAGAACGTGATGGTTGGGTTATTAGTAAAGATTATCCATGGTAAATTTGCGATAAATCTTTTTGTGCTAAAATTTTTTTATGGCAGAAGGACAAATATACAAAATTCACTCTGATTTTTATTATGTCGATGACGGAAATTCTTTTCATGAATGCAAAATTAGGGAAGTTCTAAAAAAACAACGTGAAAAAATTCTCGTTGGTGATTTTGTAGAGTTTGAAAATAACGTTATTAAAAATATAATTAAAAGAAAAAATTATATAAAACGCCCTAGTGTAGCCAATATCGACCAAATTATAATAGTTTCAGCCTTGAAAGAACCTGATTTAGATTTACATCAGTTAAACAGATATATTTCACTTGCAAAATATTTTAACATTCCAACTGTTCTTTGTTTTAACAAAGACGATCTTAAATGGGAAAAACACTTAAGCTCAAGTATTAAAAGCATCTATGAACCACTCGGGTACAAAATTGTTTATACATCTGCAACAGAACACAAAGGATTAAAGAATTTTGAAAAACTTTTAGAAGGCAAAACGAGTGTTCTTTGCGGAAATTCAGGTGTCGGGAAATCAAGCCTAGTCAACGCAATCAATCCTAACCTAAATTTAAGAACAAAACAGGTTAGTGAAAAAACTCAACGAGGCACACACACAACACGACATTGTGAAATTATCAAACTTAATGATACATCTCGAATTGTTGATACACCCGGTTTTAGCAATGCGAGATTTGATTTTCTGCTTCCTGCAGATGTTGACTTATTATTTCCTGAGATTGCGCAATTCAGAGATGAATGTAAGTATTCTGACTGCCTTCATATAAACGAAGATGGTTGCAATGTTTTAAACAATATAGAGAAAATTGCTCCGACAAGATATGAAAGTTACCTTGCATTTGTTGACGAAGCAAAAGAATATAAAGAGAGAATTAAATACGAAGGCAAAAAACAAGAACACTCTAAAAAAATTGTCCACAACAGACAAATTGCCAAAATCAGTGAAAAGAAACGCCAAAGTGCAAGAAATACACTTAAGCAACAGATTTATAAAGAAATAGACGAAGGACAAGAATTATGAAAATGACTGAATACATAGATTTAATAAACAAAAAAATTGACGAATTTATGCCTATTTGTTATCCACAAAAAATTTTCAAATCAATGAAATACACTGTAACACTTCCAGGCAAAAGACTTCGCCCTGTTATGTGTCTTGAAACTTGCAGAATGTTTGGCGGAAATTATGAGGATGCAATCCCAACAGCATGTGCTATCGAGATGCTTCATTCGCAAACTCTTATCCACGACGATTTACCTTGTATGGATAACGATATGTACAGACGTGGGCAATTAACAAACCACATGGTTTTTGGAGAAGCTCATGCGGTTTTGGCAGGAGATGCGCTTTTAACTTTTGCTCCACAAGTTATATTAAAAAACTCAAAAAAATTAGGAACTGAAAAATTAATAAAAATTATAGAAGAATATTTTCAAGCTGCCGGAGCTTATGGAGTAATCGCAGGTCAGGTCGTTGATATTGAGAGCGAAAAATTAATGCAAGCTTTTAAATACGAAAAAGATGATGAACAATTACCAGAAATTCTTGATTATATTCACACACACAAAACCGCAGATTTATTCAAATTAGCATTGAGAACTGGGGCTATAATAGCAAATGCAACAGAAAAACAGATTGAAGATATAACTGAATTTGGTCAAGTTTTAGGCGTAGCTTTTCAAATCGCAGATGATATTTTAGATGAAACCTCTACATTTGAAGAAATGGGCAAAACTATGGGTAAAGATAGAGAAGAAGGGAAATTGACATACACATCTCTTTATGGATTAGAAAAAGCTAAAAAAGATTTGAACGAATTAATCGACAAATGTTATGACATCTTGAACAGAAATAATTTAAAATCAGAAGTTTTTGAACAAATATTGGAAAAAATCAGAATTAAATAAATATTATTCCATTTTTAAAAAGCTTGTGTTATACTGAACACATACACAAAAAAAAAGAGAGTAGGATTTTAATGACAACAAGTATTACAAATACTGGATACGAAGCACTTTCAGCCGGAATTTTGGCTGCGTTTTTTGCACAGGTAATAAAGTTTTTTATTTTTACAATTAAGACAAAAAAAGTTAATTTCAAAATTTTCACAACAACAGGTGGAATGCCGAGTTCTCACTCTGCAGGAGTTATGGGACTAGCTACCTCAGTTGGAATTATTGAAGGCTTTGGTTCTGTATTTTTCGCAATAGCAATCGGTTTTGCATTAATAACAATGTACGATGCTGCAGGTGTTAGACGTGCTGCCGGCAAGACTGCAGCTTGTTTAAATAGAATGATGGATGATTTTTACAAACATGATGTTCAAGCCATCGGCGGAAAATTAAAAGAACTTTTAGGGCATACCCCTTTCGAAGTTATTATGGGCGCACTTTTTGGAATAGTATTTTCATATTGCTACCATTATTACTTTTTATTAGGATAATAAAATTTTGTAAATAGTATTGCCTTTTTTTGTTATTTGTGTAATAATTTCGGTATAAGGGCTTATAGAGAAATCTATATCCGGAAGTTTGTACCCTTAGTGGAAAAGAAAGAGATACTCGTTAATGAGTGTTAAGCAACAGGAATTTAATTACAAATTTATAAAAGAAAATGCAAGTGCCGGAAGTTGGCGCAGAGGATATGAATACCATTTAAAAGATATGGTATTTGACTCGTATCCTGAAAAAAACTTTTACATGGCAAAAGTAAAAGGGAATTTTCAAGATCATTATAATACAGATTTAATTTTCAAAAAGAACAAAGTTGAGGCAAGATGTAATTGCCCGCTGAAAGAAGAATGGTGTAAACACGCAGTAGCCGTAGCTTTAAAAGCGATTGATGAACACGCTTACGAAGATTGGTTAGAAACAAAATATGGTATGGAATTTGAATTTCCTGACGAAAATACAGCTTTAACAGAAGAACCGCAGGGAAGTTATTTATTTCATTTTAATTCTAAAAGAAAAGCTAACTTTTTTTCAGTTTTGGTTCGTTCAAGAGAAACAGGGAAAGTTGTAAGACAAATTGAACCAATCTTGAGAGCATTGATTGAAGCTCAAAAACAAAATCCGGATTTTGAATTAAACAATTCTCAAAAAGTTGAAGTGGCAATATTCCAACAATTGCTAACAGTTTCAAGACAAGACAAAAAAGCCGGTTGGTATGATATTCCGATTACAAAATTCGGACCTATGTTCACATTGTTGTCTAAGGCTGATGAGGTTCTTGACGAAAAAACAAAAGAAAGATTAAAATTTACTGATGAAGAATGGAAACTTGTTCTAAATGTAAACACGGGTGCGCAAGGAACAATTCTTTTGTCATTAGAGTGGAAAAGACCGGATAAAGATGATGTTTATCCGTTTGAAGAAGTTCGTTATTTTTCAAGACATTTGAAATGGGGAAGATATAAAAACATAATTTTCCCTACAAATATTGCAATGAACTCTTTACCTCAAAATATTTTGAAATCATCATTCACTGATTTGAAAGATGCAGATGGCGGGAAATTTATCTACGAAGAACTTCCAAAACTTCAAGAAATTATGGATGTTGAAATTGCCGATAATATCAGCCAATTAATGTTGACCGAACGCCCTCCTTTAAACATTGTAACAATGGGAATTGACTACGATCAATCTTTGAAAGCTTCATTAGATTTTGAATATGATGGAGTTGTTGTTCCATATTCTAAAACAACAGCAGAAAAAGCTCCTTATATTACAATTAAAAAACCTGGAGAAGACCTTGTTTATTGGATAAAAAGAAATCTTAAACATGAACAAGAAGCGTATCAAATGCTATTGGCTTGTCGTTTCGTTCCGATGCAGACTAATAACCTTGCTTTAGAAAAAGAAAATGCAATTGATTTTTACAACTATTACATAAAACAGGCCGGCGAAGGTTGGAAATTTGTAGAAAAAGATGATATGAATTTCTTCAAACTTATGGCTGATCCATTCAAACTTTGCGCCAAAATTGACTTTTCAGAAGAAGCAGAAGATAGTTTTGAAATCTTTTTGTACGGTCAAGTCGGAGAAGAAATTATTAACTTTGATGAAGTTTATGATACTATTCAAAGTGGCGAAAAATATAGCAGAATAAGAAGTTTAGGCTTTGTAGAATATCCGGCTCAAGATATTTATTCTATTATGCGTGCTTTCAACTCATTTGATGTTTACAGAAACAATGACAACAAATATATTGTAAAAACATATCGAGCAGGATTAATTAACGAACTTAAAAACCTTAATGTAGAACTTGTTTTAAGCGAAAAATTTGAAAACTTCTGGAAACAGATGTCAAACTTTTCAACATCAGAAGATTTGAAACTTCCAGAAGGTATTAACGCAGAATTTAGAGAGTATCAAACAAAAGGTTTTGGTTGGCTTTGGTTTATGTATAAGTACGGGCTGAACGGAATTTTGGCGGATGATATGGGGTTAGGAAAAACCCTCCAAGCTCTTGCCGTTGTACAAAAAGCCAAAGAAGAAGACGGGCCAATGCCGGTTCTTGTAATTTGTCCAACAACAGTTGTTTTCAATTGGGAATCAGAAATTCAAAAGTTTGCACCAACGCTTACAACTCTAAAACTTGCTGGAGTTGAAAGAAAACAATTTTTTAAAGAAATTCCAAATTACGATGTTGTTATCACAAGCTACGCTCTTGTTAGACGTGATATTAACAAATTAAAAGAATACAATTTCAGATACGTAATTTTAGATGAATCACAAAATATTAAAAACGCAATGTCACAAACAGCTCAGGCGGTAAAAAAATTACAGGCATCACACAAACTTGCACTATCAGGGACTCCAATTGAAAACAAACTTGAAGAATTGTGGTCTGTTTTTGATTTTCTTATGCCTGGATTTTTGTTTAGTATGGCAGAATTTAATTCTCGCTATGTTAACCCAATTATGGAACGTCAGGATAAAACAGTTGAGAAACGTTTAAAACTACAGATTTATCCATTCATTTTACGTCGTATGAAACGAGATGTAGCAAAAGATTTGCCGGATAAAGTTGAAAATATTGCATACTGCGAACTTACAGATGAACAAAGAGATTTTTATTTACAAGTTCTTGATAGTACAAAAGAAGAATTGTTTAAATCTATTGAACAAAATGGTCTTGAAAAAAGTAGATTATCAATTTTCTCTGCGTTGCTAAGATTACGCCAAATATGTTGTCATCCAAGACTTTACGACAAAGAAAATGTTAAACACATTATGAAGTCAGGCAAGTTTGAAAAATTGAAATCAATGCTTGAAGAAATTATTGATGAAGGGCATAGAATTTTGCTATTTAGCCAGTTTGTAAATATGCTTGATATTGTAAAAGCGTGGTTGGAACGTGAAGGTATTCCATATGAATATTTGACCGGCAAAACAAAAGACAGACAAGGGGCAGTTGAAAGATTTAATTCAAACCCGCATATTCCAATTTTTCTAATCAGTTTGAAAGCCGGCGGTACTGGTTTGAACTTGACCGGTGCAGATTACGTAATTCATTACGACCCATGGTGGAACCCTGCAGTTGAAGATCAGGCAACTGATAGAGCTTACCGTATCGGTCAAACTAAAAAAGTTTTTGTATATAGATTGATTACTAAAAATACTGTAGAAGAAAAAATACAAAAATTAAAAACAGTTAAACGTAATTTGGTCGATAGCGTAATTTCTGTCGATAGAAATATAGTTAAATCTCTAACAATGGATGATATTAGAGAAATCTTCTCTGTTGATTAATTAGCAAACACATTTATAATACTTTAATACAACATTTGAATTATTTTTAACATATACCCTTGAAATACTCTGAAATATTTGTTATAATTGATATATGAGCAATTATGATCAATTATACAAAATTTTAGACAAAGAAAAAATTTCAATCAAAGAGTTAAGAGAATTGACTAACAATGAATTAGTAACAGCAATTTCTCCTTCAAAATCTGACAAAATTCTTTATCACAAGTATGATGTTCGCCTTGAAAATGGGGAATTGTATTACGTATTCTTGAAAAAATCCATTTTCGAAATACTTACTCTCGCTAGTAATAAAGAAATTTAAACTCTATACGTTTCCTGTTGAACTGTTTCTATCATCTTCAAGTTGTCTTATGTCAATATTATTATCGTCTGCATAAGTATTCATCATTGGGACATCAATTTCAACATTAACGTCTGCATCAACCATTTCAATGTCATTTTTCGCAAATTCTTTGGTCTTACCATCTTCCATTTTAACAGCGACTTTTCCGCTCATAAATTGAAGATAACAAACTTTGCCTAAACCGTCTGGTGTCATTACAGATGAACCAACCGGCGGCATACCTTTGGCTGCATTGATATAATTAGAATACTCATAAGTTAAGCAACACAACAATCTTCCACAAGTACCGGAAATTTTTCCGGGAGCAATCGGCATTCCTTGATCTTTTGCTAATTTCACATTTATTGTTGCAAATTTTCTCAAAAAGCTTGAGCAGCAGAATGGTCGACCACAAACTCCTGCACCTTCTAAAATAGAAGTTTCATCTCTTACACCAATATGCCTCAAATCAATTCTTACTCTCGTAAAAACTTGTGTTAAATCTTTTAATAACGCTCTAAAATCAACTCTTTCAGGAGCAGTGTAATAAAAAGTTATTTTTCTTCTATCAAACGTAATTCGGCATTGAACCAAATTCATATTCAATTTGTGTTGTTGAACAAGTGCCTGACATTTGAAAAAAGACTGAACTTCTTCTTTTTTTATATCTTCAAGAGTTTGTAAATCCCTCTGTGAAAGAGTTCTGATAACATGAAAAGCTTCCGGCTTATTTTTTGCGTGTTCCCATAATTTTTCAATTTGAGAATTTACAATAAAAGCTTTTAAAGCTTCTTCACCTTTTTCAGTTCTTACAAGCACCATTTGCCCGTCTTCAATATGAATTGTTTCAGGCACATTGAGCGGATAAAAAGTGTTTTTGAGGTATTTTACTGCATACTTAAACATATCTTTCTTCTTCTTTTAACTTTCTATTCATTAATTTTTCTAATAATGCTTGCGGAGTAATATCTGTGTAAACCGCCTCATAAATAGCATTTGAAACAGGTACTTCAATATTTAATTTTTTAGCTAATTCACAAATCGCTTTTGAAGTTTTTACACCTTCTGCAACAGAACCCAATTCAGCCAAAATATCATTAATTTTTTTACCTCTGGCAAGCATTGAACCAACTGTATAGTTTCTTGACATCGGACTTGAACAAGTTGCTATCAAGTCCCCCATTCCAGACAAACCGTACAAAGTTGAAGGATTTGCACCTAAATTAATACTTACACGAACAATTTCAGCCATACCCCTTGTCAAAAGAGTTCCTGCACAGTTATCACCCAACCCCATGGTATGAGCAAAACCTGATGCAATCGCAATTACGTTTTTCAACGAACCTCCAAGTTCTACACCTATAACGTCAGTGTTTGTATAAAGTCTAAATTTTGAAGGAACATTCATTGCTTTTTGAACAAATTCAGCAACTTTTATATCTTCACAAGCTACAGATGCTGCTGTCGGCAAACCTGCCAAAACTTCTTTTGCAAGCGTTGGACCTGAAAGAATTGCAAGCTTTTGTTCCGGTAAAACATCTTTAATAACTTCTGACATTCTCATCAAAGAAGGAACTTCAATACCTTTTGATGCGTTTACCAAAATTTGTTCAGATTTAATTCCTGCCGCTTTTAATTTTTCGCAAACATCTCTAGTTCCAGATGTTGCAATAACTGACAAAATTATATCAGCTCCGGAAATTGCTTCTTTCAATTTTGATGAAATTTCCACTTTTTTATCCAATTGTACTTCAAGAGGTTTTGAAGTATGTTTATTTATTCTTAAATCATCTGAGATATCTTGTTCTCTGCCCCAGACAGTTATTTTTTCAAAATTGTTTGTTAAAAGCCAAGCTAAAGTCAACCCCCAACATCCTGCTCCAAGAACTGTTAATTTCATAATCTCTCCTTTATACCGTCTGATAAGTTTTTAATAATTTACGAAGAACTCCGCCATGTTTTTTCAATTCCAATCTTGCCTTGTCGGGTTCTATTTTCATAAGAATTGAAACAATTGCCGTTTTAATCTCCCAGTCACACTTCAACAATGTTGCAAGTGCCACACTATGAGGAGTTGCAGCTATTTCAGCAACAATTCTTATTGCTCTGTCTTTTAGTTTTTCGTTTGTTGCCTTCAAGTCAATCATAAAGTTTTCATAAGTTTTACCAATCTTTATCATTGAACCTGTTGTAAGCATATTCAAAATCATTTTTGTTGCAGTACCTGCTTTCAATCTTGAAGAACCCGCAATAACTTCCGGTCCAACTTCCGCACAAATAACAAGTCCTGCTTCTTCTGCGATTTTTCCTTTTGAATTGCAAGTAATACCAATCGTTTTACAATTAACATCTTCTGCTCTTTGCAAAACTCCTAATAAATATTTTGGATTTCCACTAGCAGAAATCACAACCGCAACATCATTTTCTGTCAAAATTTCTGCATCTTTGTAGCCAAGTTCAAAATTATCTTCTGCGCCTTCAACTGCAGTTCTAAAGGCACTATCACCACCAGCAATTATACCTTGAACCATATCAGGCGAAACGCTAAAAGTTGGAGGGCATTCTGAAGCATCTAATACCCCGAGTCTGCCTGATGTTCCAGCTCCAAAATAGAACAATCTTCCACCTTTCAAAAACTGTTTTGCAATAACATCAATTGCCTCTGCAATGTGATCAGTTTCTTCTTCTACCGCAAGTGCAACCAATTTATCTTCCTCGTTCATTTTTTGAACCATCTCAACAGTAGAAAGAATATCAATATCCTTCGTATTTTCGTTTCTGTACTCGGTAATTACTTCACTCATTTTTCCACTCCACAAAAGGGAAAACCCTTTATTATAATAACACTACACTAATTTTAACAAATTTGCCATTTCTATAGCAGCTTTTGCAGCATCAGAACCTTTGTTTCCGGCTTTTGTACCTGCTCTTTCAATAGCTTGTTCGATATTATCAGTAGTTAGAACCCCAAATATCACAGGAACTTCTGTTTGAAGACTAACTTGCGCAACACCTTTAGAAACTTCTGCACAAACATAATCATAGTGAGAAGTAGAGCCTTTAATTACTGCACCTAATGTAATAACTGCATTATATTTACCAGTTTTGGCAAATTTTAAGGCTGCAATAGGAATTTCAAAAGCACCCGGAACTCTGACAACATCAATATTATTTTCATCAACGCCATGTCGTCTAAGCTCATCAATAGCTCCTGACAAAAGTTTTGCCCCGATGAAATCATTAAATCTTGATAAAATTATACAAAATTTCTCATTACCTGCGACTAACTGCCCTTCAAAAGTTTTCATTTTTACTCTCCTTTGAGCATATTATACGATATACAGGCGTTTTTTTCAACTGTACGTAAAGATATATCACATGGAAATTATCCGATAATTAACGGAGCAAAAATCTTGTAAAAAATGTAAATCGCAGCAATTACCAATAATCCACCACTAATTTTTAAAAGCCAGTCTGAAAACTTGTAAAAACCTTTCCAATTTTTCAAATGAGATGTTAAAAAACCTGCGAAAATTAAAATTAAACCCTGTCCTAAAGAGAACAAAAACAACATTATTATTGCATGCCAAATACTCGCAGAAAGTGATGCAAACGCCATTATACCTGCCAAAATCGGAGTAGAGCATGGAGTTCCGGCTAAAGCAAAAACACCTCCTAACAAAATCGGGTACAAATACATATTAGTACCTTCGTTTTTCGGCATTTCCTTAATCATTACAGGAAGTTCAAAATCCAATACCCCCATCAGTTTTAAACCCATAACCATAATGATACCCGCAAGAAATATTCCAAAATATCCACCTGCAAACGAAATAAAAACCTTACCAGTAATAGCACAAATTATACCGATTATTGAAAACACAATTGCCGTTCCCAATACAAAAAACAATAATTGTACAAATGTTTTAAGCGGTTTTTCTTTGGAATAACCGCCAATATAACCAATAATTATTGGCAACATTGCAAGTGAGCAAGGAGAAATTGATGCCACCAAACCACCTAAAAATGAAAGCGCAAACAATACTAACAAACTACCGTTTTGAGTAAAAAGACTGATATAATTTTCCATTTACTTTAGCTCCTGCAAATATTTATCCATTTGCTCTTTTGAGATAGCTCCCTCAATTCTTCTGACCTGTTGACCATTTGAATTTAGCAAAATAATTGTTGGAACTAGAGTGACATTATATTTTTTAATTTGTTCGTCACTGAAAGAATTTCTATCTTGAACTTGAATTTCTGTCAAAATAATTTCGTTATTATATTTAGGAAAAATTTCTTTAAAAACTTTATTCATAGTTTGACAATCCAAACACATTGCCGATGTAAATTTTACAACTTGGGGTTTGCCACTTTCAGTTGTCTTTGCAGTTGTTGAATTTGATGCTGTCAAAGCCATATAAAGCATAATTGGAATTGCAAAAATTAAAGAAATAATAATAATATTCTTTTTCATGAAAAGCTCCTTTCTATGTAATTTTAGCATAAAATAAAAAGAAAATTTTTCTAACCCCAAATGGGGAATACTTTAGGATAAAAACACATAAATGAGCAACAATTACACATCTTCCGGCACATAAAAATCCGCTTTTGCTAATAATTCTCTTGTATGTTCATAACAACAAGAATTGTGACAAATTTCCTGATATTCCCTCACAATACTCAAAACGTCGTCAACCGACATTTTTATAATCCTTCTTTCACCTTCAATAATTCTAGCCATATTCTAAATTCCTTTCAAAATTATCTACGGAATAATCCGAGAATACTTTTGACAAATCCATTAACCTATTTAGAAAACTATTTTCAAATAATAAAAATTTATGAAATTTCATATAAAAAAAAGCTCCTCTTTAATAGAGGAGCTTTTTTATGTTTTCTAACGCATTATTTTTCTTCGTTTTCGTTACCTAATTGAAAATCAGGTGCGCCAAACATACCTTCGATTTCTTCCAAAATCGCAGATGGTTTACGAGCTTGATTTCTTTGAGCAACTGCACGTTTTCTTTCTTCACGTTCTTTTTCTTCATTAGCATTAGATAGGTGATGGAAACCAGTACCAGCTGGAATTAAACGACCAATGATAACGTTTTCTTTCAAACCTCTCAATAAGTCTTTCTTTCCATCTACCGCAGCTTCTGTCAAGATTCTTGTTGTTTCTTGGAATGATGCTGCTGAAATGAAGCTTTCAGTATTCAAAGATGCTTTTGTAATACCTAACAACATGTATTCACAAGTTGCAGGAGTTCCACCTTTTTCTTCAACTTCTTGGTTTTCTTTTTCAAATGTTTGCATTTCAACAAGTTCACCAGGTAACAATGTTGTATCACCAGCATCAACAATCTTAACTTTCTTAGTCATTTGTCTTACGATGATTTCAACGTGTTTATCAGCAATTTCTACACCTTGAGAGCGATATACTCTTTGTACTTCGTCTACTAAGTATTGTTGAGCTGCTTCTGGACCGCAAAGTCTGATTACGTCGTGTGGATTCAAAGGACCACTTGTTAAAGGTTGACCTTTTGTGATTTTTTGTTTGTTCTGAACAACAATATTAGCATCAATTGCATATTTGATTTCAGTTCTACCATTTTCTGTTACTAAGAACAATCTTGGCAAATCATCATCAGTTTCAATTTCTGCAATACCGTCTTCTTCAGCCAAAATAGCACAGTCCTTAGGTTTACGTCCTTCAAGAAGTTCTTCTACTCTAGGAAGACCTTGAACGATATCACCTGTTTTTTGTCTTTCAAATACCAATGTCGCAATGTTATCACCACGTAGAACCAAAGCTCCTGCTTCTACCTGCAACATTGTACCAGGACTAATCAAGTAAGGACGACCGTTTCTGATTGTAATTTCGCCTTTATTAATTGCAATTACCATACCTGAAACAGTTGATGTTTCTCCGCTATCAGCTAACACACCATCAAGTCTAACGAAATCGCCTTTCTTAACACTTGCTTTACCTTTAACAGAAATTTTTGTTTCATAAGTAGTACTTGTTAACAATAATCTTCTTGCATCTTCTTTATTACCTTTAATAGATGCAACACCATCATTAATAGCAAGAACTTGAGTTTTTGCAACCGGTGTTTTAGGATCAATTGTTTGACCGTCTTTTACAAGAAGTTCTGTTTGAAGAGAAGACATAGTCTTAGCATTACCTTCAAATTCACGACGAACAATCAAGTTTTCAAGAACAACAATTCTCAAGTTGTCTTTTTCGTCAAGTTCTACCATACCTTTAAGGTGTGACAAGTAACCTTGCATTTGAAGAACCAAACTTGTTCTTGTAATTGTTGCACCATCCAAATTTCTAACTCTTGCACCATCTTTGTATTGCAATTGAGTAACAGGAACGATATCAATTAATTCATCTGATGTGTTGAATTTGATTGAAACATTTTTCTGTTGAACATCCAATACTTGAACCGGTCTTACAAGAATTTGAATTGGTTGGTTAGAAATACTATCTTCATCTAATGAAAGGTTAGTATCCAATTCTTCGTCCAAGTCATCAATATCAATGTCATCCATTGAAGAATCCATAATTGTAATGATAGAAGTTTCTTTAGCTTTAATTCCATCAGCAATTACTGTTCCTTTCTTAACAACTTCACCTTCATCAACTTTAAGTTCTGAAACACTTGAAAGTGTATGAACTTCGCCAGGACGAATTGTAATTTCGTGAATAATATCGTTGTATTCTTTAAATTCGACAATACCATCAATGTGACAATATACGTCTTTTACAACTTCTGTACCGGCAGTAACGTGAGTTCCGTTTTCAACCATCTTCAATGAAGAATCTTTATTAATTTGGTGAATTTCTTCCGGAATAAATACTACAGAACCAGGTTTTGTAATAATTTGATTTTCGTCAACTTCAACATCAACGTATCTAATTTCACCAGAAGAAGCAACTGCACAATCATCATCGATAAGTTCGGCAATAATCATACCATTTTCAACGGTTGTATCAACTGGAGCTTTTACGATATATTTTTCACCAGTCTTGTCTACTGTCCATAATTGTTCTTTTTTAGTTTGTTCAAATGTAGCATTTTCAGGCATCAATGAAGCGATTACAATTGTTAATTCTTTACCTTGAACAATCTTCTTAATATTTTTACCTTCAAATTTAACATCTTCAATAACTAAATCTTCACCAAAACGAACTTCTCCGCCGTGTTCAGAAATAGTTAATGTTTCAGCAAGTTTTTCACCTTCTTTGATAGCTTGACCATCTTTTACTAGAACTTTTGAACCACCCGGAAGGTTATAAACATCACCACCAAGAACCCAAATAATACCTTGTTTATTTGTTGTTCTTGAAATGTTACCTTGTCTGTCTTTCTTTTCATCTGCTACAAAATCTTCGTACAATACTTCACCTGACAAGTCAGATGTAATATCTTTTGTAGCTTTTTCTGTTAAACGAGAACCGTCCCCTTGTGATACTGGTTCGTATTCAGCAAGTTCAAAACCTTTTTCAACTTTTTGACCTTTTTTGAATAGAATTTTTGCACCAGCAGGAATGTGGTATTTTTCAGTTCTTTTAGCACCCTTCAACTCGATATCTGTTTCGTAGTTAGAAATATTTACGATATCACCGTGACGAGTTCTCAATTCTCTTGTTTTAACGCTTGAAATAACTTCACCGTCTTGTTTTGCAATAACTTCTTTAATTGCATCTTTAACGCCAACCGCACCACCTGTGTGGAATGTTCTCATTGTTAACTGAGTACCAGGTTCACCAATTGATTGAGCTGCAATAATACCGATTGCTTCACCAATATCAACAAGTTTTTGAGTTGTCATTGCCCAACCATAACATTTTTGGCAAATACCATATTCAAGACCGCAAGTCAAACCAGAACGAACTTTCAATTCTTGAAGTTTCAAATGAGAAACTTTCTTAATATCATCTCTGTTCATTGTAGTTCCTGCAGAAACAAGAACTGTTCCGTCTGTATCTTTAATATCTTCTGCAATTGTTCTACCTAACAATCTGTCAATTAATGGAACAATTACGTTATCACCATCTGTAATAGGTTTCATGTTAATTGATTTTGTAGTGTGGCAATCGTCAGCACGAATAATTACATCCTGTGCAACATCAACCAAACGTCTTGTCAAATAACCTGAATCGGCTGTTTTCAACGCTGTATCTACAAGCCCTTTTCTTGCACCATAAGAAGAAATGATGTACTCTGTAACGGATAAGCCTTCTTTAAAGTTAGATTTAATCGGCAAGTCGATGATTTGACCTTGTGCGTCAGCCATCAAACCTCTCATACCTACCAACTGAGATACCTGTGACAAGTTACCTCTGGCACCTGAGAACGCCATCATATATACCGGGTTCAATCTATCAAAGTTTTCAACTACCTGAGAAGTCAACTTCGCAGTTGTTTCGGACCAAGTATCGATAACCTTTGTATATCTTTCTACTTCGGTGATTTCACCTTTTAAATATCTGTTTGTTGATTTTTCAATTTCAGATTCAGCTTCTTGTAGCAACTCTTTTTTAATTGCCGGAACTTGTAAGTCTGCAATAGAAATAGTTGTTCCGGATTTTGTAGCATACCTGTAGCCGAGATTTTTAAGGCTGTTAGCCAATTCTGCGGTTTTTGCTCCGCCAAACTCAAGATACATTTGTGAAAGCAAATTGTTCAAACCTTTTTTGTCCATTTGCTTGTTAATGAAATCTACAGTTTTTTTAGCATGTGTGTATGTTGTTTCCATTATACTTATATCCTTTTTTAATAAATAATTGCATTTTTTCTTAATGTCTTAGGGCATTTCTGCCCTAAAGACTTATTTACGCCAAAGCATTTCTTACAGCTTCGTTGAAGATAATTCTTCCTGCTGTTGTTTCCAATCTTTCGCCGTGTTCATCTCTTACGATAATTTTGTCGTGAAGGTCAATTACACCTACTTCTAGAGCAGAAATAGCATCTTGGAAGTTGTAGAAATATCCTTTAGGTTCCATTTCAGGATTTTTCAAAATAGTCAAGTAATACATACCTAAGACCATATCCTGAGTAGGAGTGATAATTGGTTTACCCGTTGCAGGAGCTAAGATGTTGTTTGTAGCTAACATTAACATTCTTGCTTCTGTTTGAGCCTCAATTGATAATGGAACGTGAACTGCCATCTGGTCACCATCGAAGTCGGCGTTAAACGCTGTACATACTAGAGGGTGAAGTTGGATTGCACGACCTTCTACCAATTTCGGTTCAAATGCCTGAATACCTAATCTGTGAAGTGTCGGGGCGCGGTTCAATAGAACTGGGTGTCCATCAATTACTTCTTCCAATATATCCCAAACTACTGCTTCGGAACGTTCAATCTTTTTCTTTGCAGATTTTATGTTTTGAACATATCCTCTTTCAATCAATTTGTTTACAACAAATGGTTTAAATAATTCAATTGCCATTTCTTTTGGCAAACCGCATTGGTTCAATTTCAATTGAGGACCGACAACGATAACTGAACGGCCTGAATAGTCAACACGTTTACCTAACAAGTTTTGACGGAAACGACCTTGTTTACCTTCAATAATATTAGATAATGACTTCAACGCTCTGTTGTTTGGACCAACAACTGTTCTACCACGTCTACCGTTATCAATCAAAGCATCCACTGCTTCTTGTAACATACGTTTTTCATTTCGTACAATAATTTCAGGAGCGCCCATTTCTAACAATCTTTGTAAACGGTTGTTTCTGTTTATTACACGTCTGTACAAATCATTCAAGTCAGATGTCGCAAAACGACCACCATCCAATTGAACCATTGGTCTTAAATCAGGAGGAGTAACAGGAAGTACATCCATAATCATCCAAGTCGGATCTGTTTCTGATGAAATCAATGAATCCAATAATCTCAAACGTTTGATAAGTTTACTTTTCTTTTGAACTGAGTTTACAGTACCTGCAAGTTCAGTTCTGATTTCTTCTGCAAGTCCTTTTACATCAACTTCAGCAAGAAGTTCTTTAATAGCTTCTGCACCGATACCTACTTTCAATTCAGAATCTTCGTGTTCAGCCATATAATCTTCATATTCTTCTTCTGATAATAGTTGAAGTTTTTTGAAATCACTTTCTCCGGCATCAAGAACTACATAATTGTTGAAGTAGATAACTTGTTCTAAATCTTTCAAAGTCATATCAAGAAGTAAACCTAAATAAGAAGGAATACCTTTTAAGAACCAAATGTGAGAAACAGGGGCTGCAAGTTTAATGTGACCCATTCTTTGTCTTCTTACTTTTGAATCTGTAACTTCTACACCGCATCGTTCGCAAATGATACCTTTGTGTCTTACTCTTTTATATTTACCGCAATAGCATTCCCAGTCTTTTGATGGCCCGAAAATTCTTTCGCAGAATAAACCATCTCTTTCCGGTTTCAATGTACGGTAGTTGATTGTTTCCGGTTTAGTAACTTCGCCGTAAGACCATTTAAGTATTCTTTCCGGTGAAGCGATACTAATTCGTATATAGTCAAAATAATCTATGCTTGTTGACATTGTTTGTCTTTCTCCTTTTTATATTTTAGTGAGTGGTGAGGAGTGAGTTGTGAATAGTTATTTTCATAAATAATCTATTCACTACTCACCATTCACTATTCACTTAATTATATATCTCCGAATGTAGTTGGTGTTTCAAAGAAATTGATGTTTAACAACTCAGAATCCATATCTGAAAGAACTCTACGTGGAGCTGATTTTCTCAAATCATCCATGTCTGTCATTAAATCAACTTCTTGACCGTCTTTTTTCGCTACCGTAATATCCAAACCGATACTTTGCAATTCTCTTACAAGTACTTTGAATGATTCTGGAATACCCGGTCTTGGGATGTTATCACCTTTAACGATTGCTTCATAAGCTCTATTTCTTCCGTTAACATCATCTGATTTAATTGTTAACATTTCTTGTAGAGTATATGCAGCACCGTAAGCTTCCAATGCCCAAACTTCCATTTCACCAAATCTCTGACCACCGAATTGAGCTTTACCACCCAATGGTTGTTGAGTAACAAGTGAATAAGGACCTGTAGAACGAGCGTGAATTTTATCATCTACAAGGTGGACAAGTTTAAGAATATAAGATAGACCTACAGCAACCGGTTCATCAAACGGTTCACCAGTTCTACCGTCAATCAATCTTACTTTACCGTCTTCGTTAACCCAATCGCATCCAGATTCTTTGATACCTTTCAAAAGTTCAGCCTTTGTAGCTCTTTCTGATTGATTATCACCATATCTTTCGTCGAATGAAGGAGTTTCATAATAGTTGCCTGTCAAGTATGCAGCCAAACCTAACAACAATTCGTAAGTCTGACCAACGTTCATACGAGAAGGTACACCTAATGGGTTTAATACGATATCAACAGGAGTACCGTCTGGCAAGAATGGCATATCTTCTTTAGGTAAAATTCTTGAAACAATACCTTTGTTACCGTGACGACCTGAAAGTTTATCACCTACAGAAACTTTACGTTTTTGAGCAATGTAAACTCTAATTACAGTATTTGCTCCAGGAGGTAATTCATCACCTTTTTCTCTATCGAATACCTTAACGTCGAGAACTCTACCGCCTTCGCCGTGTGGAACTCTTAGTGAGTTATCTTTTACATCTCTTGCTTTTTCTGCGAAAATTGCTCTTAACAATTTTTCTTCAGGTGGATGTTCAGATTCTCCTTTTGGAGTAACTTTACCAACTAGAATATCGTCAGCATAAACTCTAGCACCGATACGAACGATACCACGTTCATCCAAATGTCTCAAAGCATCTTCTGAAACGTTAGGAATTTCACGAGTAATTTCTTCTGGTCCTAATTTAGTTTGACGAGCATCTATTTCTAGTTTCTCAATGTGAACTGATGTGAAGATGTCATCGTGTACACATCTTTCAGAAAGTAAGATAGCATCTTCGTAGTTATAACCTTCCCAAGGCATATACGCAACAATTACGTTTTTACCTAATGAAAGTTCACCACAGTTTGTAGAAGCACCATCCGCAATTACATCACCTTCTTTAACCTTGTCACCTTCGTGAACCAAAGGTTTTTGGTTAATACAAGTATCTTGGTTACTTCTTACATATTTCATCAATGTATGAACGTGAGGTTTGTTATGAATATCACGGATGATAATTTCTTCACCCACAACTCTTTCAACAACACCGTCACAATCTGCAACTTCTACCATACCAGAGTCTTTAGCAGCTCTTTTTTCCATACCTGTACCAACAACCGGTCTTTGAGTAATCAAAAGAGGTACTGATTGACGTTGCATGTTTGAACCCATCAATGCACGGTTAGCATCATCGTGTTCAATGAACGGAATTAATGATGTCGCAACTGAGATAATCTGAATAGGAGAAACACCAACAAAGTCAACCTTGCTTGATTCGCCCATTGTAAATTCAGATCTGTATCTGATAGGAACATATTCATCTTTAAATGTATTATCCGGATTTAATTGTACGTCAGCAGGAGCGCATCTAAATTCTTCGTCTTCGTCTGCTGTCATATAAACAACTTCGTCTGTAACCTTACCGTCTTTTACTACAAAGAACGGAGCTTCAACGAAACCGTAATCATTAACTTTTGCGTGAGTAGCTAATGAACCAATCAAACCTGCGTTCGGACCTTCCGGTGTTTCAATCGGACAAATACGACCGTAGTGAGAAGGGTGAATATCACGAACTGCAAAACCAGCTCTTTCTCTCATCAAACCACCAGGTCCTAAAGCTGAAATACGTCTTTTGTGAGTTAATTCAGCCAATGGGTTAATTTGGTCCATGAACTGTGACAACTGAGAACTTCCAAAGAATTCTTTCAAAGATGCAACAAGCGGTTTTGTGTTCAACAAGTTCAATGGTGTCAATGTTTCAGAATCTTGCAAAGTCATTCTTTCTTTAACAATTCTTTCAATTCTTGAAAGACCAACTCTGAATTGGTTTTGCAACAATTCACCAACTGAACGAATTCTTCTGTTTCCTAAGTGGTCGATATCATCAACAGTTCCTTCATCGTATGTCAAATTAATCAAATATTCAATTGATGCAACGATGTCTTGAACTGTCAATGTTCTTTGGTTTTTAGGAATGTTCAAGTTCAATTTTTTGTTTAATTTATAACGACCTACACGACCGATATCGTATTTCTTTTCATCAAAGAAACGTGATTCCAAAATAGAACGGCCACCTGCTGCAGATGCAGGATCGCCAGGTCTTAATTTTTTATAAACTTCAATTAAAGCATCATCAGTAGTTTCTGCAGTATCTTTATCCAATGTTTTCTTTAAGAAATCAAAGTGAGTAAATAAAGATTCCATTTCTGAAACTGTGATACCCATAGCTTTCAACAATGTTGTAGCTAAGATTTTTCTGTTTTTATCGATTTTAACGTAAATAATATCGTTAGAATCTGTTTCAATTTTCAACCATGCACCACGATTAGGAATCATAGTTGCGTTATATAAACGTTTTCCGGCAGGGGAAATATCACGTTTGAAGTAAACACCAGGAGAACGAACGATTTGAGAAACGATTACACGTTCTGCGCCGTTTACAATGAAAGTACCTTTGTCTGTCATTGTCGGAATATCACCGATGTAAACTTCTTGTTCTTTAATTTCACCGCTATCACGGTTAACCAATCTTACCATTACACGCAATTGTTTTGCATAAGTTGCGTCATGGATTCTAGCTTCTTCAATGGTATATTTCGCATTGTCGAAAGTATAATTTGGTAAGAAGTGTAATTCTAATCTGCCTGTATAGTCTTTAATAGGAGAGAAAGAAAGCAATTCTTCTTTCAAACCTTCTTTTAAAAACCATTCAAACGATTTTTTCTGCACTTCAATAAGGTCCGGTAAATCATCCAAACGAGTATGTGGAATACCCATTGGTGTTACTCTTTCTGCATATTTTGTGTTAGACATTAATTCACCTCGTCTATGTGTACGTACTATATAAAAAATTGTATTATTTTTATTCTTATCCATGCCCTCTTTGGAGCAATCTGTTTGAAAATAATTTACAATTAAGAAATCTAACTTGAGGCTGTAAACCTTTCATTCTACTGAACTTCAGCTAAATGAACTTCTATGTTTCTTCTAAAATTAGGCATAGTTCACCCGACTTTAAAATTACATGTTCTTAAATAATAATACATCAATATTTTACGTCAAGAAAATATCGGTTATTTTAAAAAATATGTTAAATTTTTGTTACAATATGTTAGACTATTGATTTTAGAGGTTTGAAAGCTTGATTATACTTGCAATACAGTGTCAAGACTACAAATAAAACTTATTCATTGTATTATTAAATACATTAGAGGGAAAAACATGAAAAAAATAGCAATTTTAATATGTGTTTTAATGTTAGGAAAAACTGCAATATCAGCGGATATTCAAGCTACAAATATTCAAGACAAAAAACCAACTTCTGTCGTTTTGACAGGCAACCTTGTTTTTGATTGGCTTGACATCGCTCAAATTGATAGAGATACTGCAATCGAAAAATACAAATCAGAACTTTTTGGAAACGATACAGTTTTTAAATACAATAAAAAAGAGTTCAAAAAAGAGTATAAAGACTTTTTGAAAGATGCAGATTACAAACGTCACTACATGCTTGTAAAAAACAACGTAAAAGAAACCGATGACGAAAATCTTTGCGGTTTTTATAAGAGAAATCTTTTAATAAGTTATGCCGTTCAATATAAAAACAATTTGCGTTCGGTATATTACTATGATGCACTTGGAAACCTTCGTTATGTAGACAAATTTTCGGAAAACTACCCAAATTTCCCATACATGTCAAAACAATATAGGGCAAACGGGGTGCTGGTTAGCGCAATATATTTTATGTCACATGATATGCAATATATGTACAACCACAATGCCGAATTTCAAGGAGCTTGGTATAAAGACAAAATGTATGATCGCCACGCAAAACAAATTCTTACTAGAACAAATTGGTAAGGATATAAAACAAATACACAAAGGCGGGATGCTTATCCCGCCTTTGTGTATTTTAAAATATTACTGAGGTTTTACAATAGATAATACATAGTTATTTGTAAACACTTTATTAGCAACTTCAATAATATCACTTTCTGTCACGCTATTTATCAACCGAGAATACTGTTCATCAAATTCATAGCCTCTGCCTGACACCTCAAACCAACCAATAGTTGTTGCTTTATCAAGATTAGTTTCCTGACCGATAATATAGTGTCCTAATAGTTTGTCTTTAGCCTCTTGCAATTCTTTTGAACCCACAAATTCAGTTTTCAATCTAAACACTTCTTCTTTCATTCTTTTCTGCGCATAATCAAGGTTTTCAGGATTTGTACCTATATAAGTAATAAAAGAACCTTTCAAAATATGCGGAGAGAATTGAGAACCCAATTGATACGCCAAACCATCTCTATCTCTCAAATTTTTGAACAAACGAGAACTCATGCCTGAACCTAACAAAGAATCTATGACCTGTAAAGTTGCATAATCCTTACGATTTAAAACTCCAGAAGTCTGCCAACCCATTATTATCCAATCAGTTTTAAGATCTTTTACTTTGGAACAAGCTTGCTTTTCTGTAGTCAACGGTTGTACTAAATGTTTGTTATAATCAAACTTTTCACCTTTTTTATTATTAAATATATTTGTCAATTCTGCAATCGTTGTTTCTTTATCAACATTACCATTAATTGAAATCACAACATTTTGCGGGTAAAAAACTTTGTCATAATAATTTTTCACATCGTTTTTTGTAACTCTCGGCAAATTCTTTTCTAAAATATTATTAGAATAAGAATATGGTGAACCCTCAAAAATCAAAGCTTTATAGTTATCTACCGCAAGATTTAGCGGAACATCTTTACTTTTTTTTATAGAATTTAGTTCATCATTTTTCGCTTTTTCTATCTCAAATTCATCTAGTGTCGCATTATTTATAATTTCATTCAAAAGCTCCAGTGTTTTTTCGTAATCATTTTTTGTTGCAAGAACAGTGATATTAAAACTGTCAGCTTTGGCAGACGGAACGATTTTTATCCCGTTATCTTCCATTGTTTGTGCAAATTCAACTGATGAATATTTTTTTGAACCTTTTGTCAAAACTGCGGCCGTCAAATCAGCAGTTCCGGGAATATGTTCAATAAACTCTCCACCTTTAGCAAAAATACTTATTGCAATAATGTCGTTAACCCTATTTGGAGTTAATAATAGTGTTGCTCCATTTGAAAGTTGATATTTTTGGGTATTGGAATTTTCACTAACCAATTTTGCCGGTTCTGTTTTCTGCGTAATATTAGAAACTTTTACTTCTTTACAATTTTCAGGCAAAACTATTGATACTGCACTTTTTTCCCTACCTAAATATTTGTTTGCAACATCTTTCACATCTTGTACTGTAACTTTTTTTACATTATCCAAATATGTTTCATAATACTTTGTATCATCTGTGGTTACAAACGTATAACCGATTTCACTTGCAATATTTGAGATAGATTCTCTTTCATAATATGTATCTCTTTCTATCACATTCTTTGCAAGCTGAAGTTGAGATTGAGTAACTCCATTTTTCTGAACATTTTTTATTTCTTCAAAAATACTATCTTGCAATTTTTCACATTTTTCAGGGTCAAAAGTTGTAGAAATATAAAAAATTCCATCATCTTTAAAGCCTGTATTTGCCGCACCAATTGTGTTTGCAAGTTGTTTGTTCTCTTTTATAAAACACAGAAGATCTTCCATCTCCCAAAATCGTAGACAAAACATCTAACGCATAAGAATCTTTGTCATCTATTTTAGTGCCTCTGAAACCAATCAACATATAACCGGATTGAGTATCAAAATAGGCAACCTTTTTTTGTTGAGCAGTCAAGATTTTTTCTTTTGGGTAAACATTTTTAATAGGTTTTTTGTATTCAGAATTGAAATCACTCTTAACTTTTTCTATTGCAGAATTTGCATCTACATCTCCAACAATTACAGTAACCATATTGGAAGGATTATAATATTTATTATAATACCCCATTATTTCATCCCTGTGGATAGAACTTATAATATCAGCCTTTCCGATAACTTTTCTTTTATACGGATGATCAGAATAAAGCATATTAACCAAATTGTCATATACAAGAGTATTTGGAGAATTTGCATCCTTCATAATTTCTTCAATAACAACTTTTCTTTCCTTCTCAAGTTCTTTTCTCGGAACTAGAGGATGAAGTAACATATCAGAGTGCATTTCTAATGCTAAATCAAAATCTTTTGATGGAATAGTTACATAATAGTGCGTAAAATCTTTGCTTGTAGCAGCATTTGTAATCGCCCCTTTTGTTTCTAGGATTTTATCAAATTCTCCGGGAGCGTGGTTAGTAGAACCTTTGAAAAACAGGTGTTCCAAAAAGTGCGAAACTCCATTGTTTTCGTCATTTTCGTTAATTGACCCTGTTTTTATCCACGTATCAATTGTTACAATTGGATTAGACTTAACCTCTTGAATAACAACAGTTTGACCGTTATCGAGTTTATATACATTAAAATCCGCAGCAAAAGCACAACCTGTACAAATAAATACTGCAAAAAGAACTAATAATTTCTTCATATTATCCCCTTCAAAAATTTATTATTATCTATGTAAACATAATACAATAAATTTTTAAATTAGAAAATAGATTAATTAAAAAGCAATTCTTTTTGGATAATCTTTTGGAATTTTCCAATTGTTTCGTTGAATTATTGCAGTACAATAAGCCGGATAAGCTGCTTTTGATGGTTAGTGTTTAAAAACTTTTCTTATCAGCGGGTAGCATAATGCAAGCGCACCTGCGCCTAACACTACAAGAACAGATGTTGGAGTTTTTCTTTTTTCAATGCTTTCAGCGTTCTTCATTCCTACATAAATATCATGATTAAGAACCTGAAAATCTCTTGATGCTTGTACATGCGAATACAATACCGGCTTGTAATGGTCATTTGGCGGTACAATAACACCTACATTTAAAGGCGAATTTTTCATATTCGGATTTACACTGACACTATTATCCATACTGTTTATAAAACAAAACATAATTCTAAATTGCCTAAGAATGAAGAAATGTAAAAAACACCCAGATATAAAGAGAAATTATAACAATTATAAATACTGATACCTAAACCAAATCTAATTATAATTAACTACGCAACTCACCATTTTCTATTTTATAAATTCTTACATCTTTCAAAAACTCATCTTCAAAAAGAATTGTATCTACTGATGTTATAACAGTTTGAGTATTTTCATTTATTGACTTCAAAAGATAATTTTGTCTTAAATCATCAAGTTCTGCCAAAACATCATCCAACAACAATACAGGTTCATCACCAGTTTTTGCCGCAATAATATCTAATTCAGATAATTTCAACGCCAAAACAATTGTTCTTTGTTGACCTTGAGATGCAAACTTTGTCGCTTCGTTATTATTTATATAAAAAATCACATCATCCCTATGCGGACCAACACAAGCTTGTCCTCTGCGCATTTCTTCAACTCTACGTTCTTCAAGAGATTTATGAAAAGCTGCTGCAATGTCTTTTAATTCGTTTTCATCAGCCAAAAATGAACAATCATAGCTTATTTTCAAATTTTCTGTTTCACTAATTATACGATGTTTTTCTTGTGCAATTCGTTCAATTTCTTTTAAATATTTTTTTCTTAAAAAAATTATATTGCTACCTGTAACCACAAGTTGTTCATTATAAACATCCAGTAAAGTGTCATTTGAATTTCCAGTTTTCAAATAATCCTTCAATAAATTATTTTTTTGAATCCTAATTTTGTCATATTTTGAAAGTCTGTCATCATAAGCGGGATAAACCTGAGAAATCGCTCTATCCAACCAATCCCTTCTATCAGAAGGATTTCCTCTCAGCAACAACAAATCCGCAGTTGAAAAAAGAACTGTTTTCAAAACTGATTTAAAATTTTTAGGAGTTGTCTTAACCTTATTCAGCGCAAGCTCTCGTTTTTTCTCCCTTGAATAAGTAAAATCAAGCTCAACATCGGTTTCTGCCTTAATCATATTACAATTAATCTCAGCCTTTTCTGCCTCAAAATTAATTAATTCAATATTATTGGAAGTTCGAGGAGATTTTAGAGTTGAAAGAAAATAAATACTTTCAAGAATATTTGTTTTCCCTTGCGCATTTTTACCAATTATAAGAATTTTTTTAGAACTCAAATCTAGTTCCAAATCCTTGCAATTTCTATAATTAGTAAGTTTTAAATCCCTCAATCTCATAAAAAAATTATACCCCAAATATATGATTTCTTAATTTATTATAGACTAATGTTAAAATTTTTTATATAATAGGTACGCAACTTGCAATATAAGGAATAACTATGTTACCAATTATATCAGAAGAAAATGCGGCTACGGCTTTTAGTGAGATTTTTAAAGATATGCCAACATGGCGTAAAAAAATGATCCACTATCTCAAAGATGAAAATCCTGAGATAAATACCGCAATCATTGAGGCTGCAAATCGAACTTCTCTTGACCCGAAAGCTGTTGCTCTCGGTGCATATATGACATACGCCTTAATTGAGCTTGCAATGAAAGATAATGAAGATATAATGAATTTTCAGGGAGAATAATTATGTTAATTGAAGAATTACTAGAAAAACTCGTAGCTGATGGCGGTTCTGACTTACATATTTCAGCAAACCTTCCACCAGCAGCACGTATCGACGGGAAACTAAGAAGATATGATTACCCGCCACTTAGTCCAGATGACGTTGAAACTCTTTTGTTCCCAATGTTATCAAACGAACAAAGACGTACTCTTGAACAAAACTGGGAACTTGACTTTTCATATGGTATTGAAGGTTTAAGCCGTTTCAGGGTTAACTTTTATAAAGACAAAGGTAATTATGCTGCTGCATTCAGAACAATTACATCAATTGTTCCATCATTCGACAAATTAGGTTTGCCGGAAGTTGTTAGAAAAACAGCAGATAAACCAAGAGGTTTGATCCTTGTAACAGGACCTACCGGTTCAGGTAAATCTACAACATTGGCGGCAATGATTGATTATATCAACTCAAACAGAGCAGAACACATTCTTACAATCGAAGACCCGATAGAATTTGTTCACACATCAAAACAAAGTATCATTCACCAACGTGAACTCGGAATGGATACAAGATCATTTGCAAACGCATTGAAATCCGCACTTCGTGAAGACCCTGATATTATTCTGGTAGGTGAAATGCGTGACCACGAAACTATCGCTTTAGCACTGACAGCGGCAGAAACTGGTCACTTGGTATTCGGAACATTACACACATCTTCAGCTGCACAAACAATTGACCGTATCATCGACGTATTTCCAGAAGGTCAACAACAACAAATTCGTGTACAACTTGCGAACTCACTTGTTGCAGTATTTGCACAAACTTTGTTACCAAAAATACAACCTGACGGAACTAAAAAAGGTCGTGTAATGGCTCAAGAAATCATGCTTGTAACTCCGGCAATTGCCAACCTTATCAGAGAGGCAAAAGCGGCTCAAATCTATTCAACAATACAAATGAATCAAGGTTTGGGAATGCAAACTCTTGAAATGGCACTTTCTAATCTATACAAACAAGGTGTTATTACAATTGAAGATGCACTTTCAAGAACTTCAAGACCTGATGAATTAAAACGCTTAATGAGTGGCGTTTAATAAATAAATAAATAAAAATGCAATTAATAAAAAAGCCGAACATTTCTTTAGTTCGGCTTTTTGTTCGTTTTAAATCCTACCAAGGATAATCCTTTGCAATCTGCCATCCATCATACATAATTAATGCTGCACACATATGAGAACTTTCACCCAAATTAATCAACTCCATAAATATCTTCCAAATGTTTAACTTATTATTTATTATAATAAATTTTTCTGAATTTTTCAATATTAAATTGTTTGTGTTAAGATTAAATCATAAAGACTTTATAACCAAAGAGGAAGTATAAAATGGCACAACAAACACATGAACCAAGTTCTACTAAAGAACAAATAAGACAAACAAGAATACAAAAACTTGCAGATTTGGCTGACAAAGGCGTAAATCCATACCCTTATAAATTTGAAAAAACTGCAGATGCAGCTGAATTACAAGAAAAATACAAAGACCTTGAAGCAGGCGTTGAAACAGAAGATAAATACTCTGTTGCCGGTCGTGTAATGGCTATCCGTAACACAGGTATGTTTATCGACCTTATGGATGCTTCAGGCAAAATCCAAATTTTCTCTCACAAAGAAAATTTATCAGAAGAACAAATCAAAATTTTAAAACTCGTTGATATCGGTGATATTGTTGGTTTTACAGGCACAATAAGAAGAACTCCACGAGGAGAACTTTCTATCAAATCAACAGAATTAACTCTGTTGTCAAAAGCTCTTTTGCCTTTGCCAAATAAACAAATCAGCAAAGAAAAAGCAGAAACATTAAGCCACTATCACGGTCTTACTGATGTTGAGCTTAAATACCGTCAAAGATATGTTGACTTAATCGTTAACGAAGAAAGCAGAGATACTTTCAGAAAAAGAAGTATGATTGTTCAAAAAGTTAGAGAATTTTTGGCAAAACAAGGTTATATGGAAGTTGAAACTCCAATTTTGCAAACAATGGCATCAGGTGCTAATGCAAGACCTTTCACAACTCACCACAATGCGCTTGAAATGGATTTAACTTTGAGAATTGCTCTTGAATTATATTTAAAAAGATTAATCGTTGGTGGAATTTCAGAAAAAGTTTTTGAAATCGGAAAATGTTTCAGAAACGAAGGTATCGACACTCGTCACAATCCGGAATTTACTATGATTGAATTGTACCAAGCATACGCAGATTACAACGACATGATGACTTTGACAGAAAATATGGTTGCATACGTTGCTCAAGAAGTTTTGGGAACAACAAAAATCAAATATGGCGAAAATGAAATCGACCTAACTCCACCATGGGATAGAAAAACAATGTTAGGTTCTATCAAAGAAGCTACAGGCGTTGATTTTATGGAAATTTACAGTGCGCAACAAGCTATCGAAACCGCAAGAAGCCTTCATGTTCAAGTTGAAGACGGCATGAACTGGGGACAAGTTGTTGAAGCAGTCTTTGAAGAAAAGATTGAACCATCTTTAATTCAACCTTGCCACATCATTGATTACCCAAGAGAAATTTCTCCGCTTGCGAAAGTTCACAGAGATAATGACAGATTAACCGAACGTTTCGAAACTCGTGTAAATGGATGGGAAATTGCAAACGCATTCTCAGAACTTACAGATCCAATCGATCAAAGAATGAGATTTGAAGCACAAGCTCAAGCAAAAGCAGCAGGAGATGAAGAAGCAATGGAAATTGATGAAGACTTCATCAACGCACTTGAATACGGTATGCCACCTACAGGCGGTATGGGAATGGGAATTGACAGACTTGTAATGTTATTGACAAACTCTCCATCAATTCGTGACGTTATCGCATTCCCAACAATGAAAGCAAAAGACTAATTCATTTTACAAATTTTAACCAAATAGCAAAAAGAACTCTCTAATTTTATGAGAGTTCTTTTTGCAACGCAATTAATGCTATTAATAATTCATTTGCCAATTGTCATTAAGAATTTTACCAAAACAGCCCCACCACAAAGAACTGTTTTTTATACAATTATTTGTAAAAAGCTGTTCTCTTTCTTCTGCTGAACAAGGCGCTGAATTACAAAGCTCATCCAACAAACCATTTGAATGTATTTTTATTGCAAAAGTATCTCTACCAACAATATTAGGACCTTTTTTACCATTGACATCTAAATGAAAATAATTACTTCCTGAAATAATAGCAATAGAAGCTCCGTTTGCTAAAACATAAGCTCTGACACCATCACTATCAGTAGACATAAAATTAATACTTGAGCCATCTATCTTTTTGTAGTTAGAACCAAAACAAGCAGTTTCATCCATGCCACAATCTTTAACTATTTTAAAATAATTTTTCATAAAACTATCCAATGAATTAATATCAGTTAATCCTGCTTCTGTTAAATTTATAGCATTTCTGTCTGTTTGATATCTCAATAACGCCTGCGACATTTCATTATAAGTCTTGTGTAATTGGGTTACATAAGATTGTCGTTGATAGTTCTGCATTAATGTCGGAATTGTCATAGCAGAAACAACTCCAATAATTCCTAAAGTTACTAAAACCTCAGCTAGAGTAAAAGCAGCTTTGCGATTTTTTTTGTGAACATCGCTTTGCATATTAAGTTTCGTTTTTCTAGTTCGAAACCCATCCCAGCCTTCCCTAATTAGGGAAGGAGTATGACATGATTTTTGTAAAAAGTAAGAAGTGCAACGTGAATAGACTTTATCGAAAAAGTTGTTTTCTTTCATATCACCAACACTTGTCATTGCGCACTTGTTGCACAATCTATTTAAATTCTCGTCATCTTGAGCGGTGCTACGCACGTAGCCCTCTGCAATAATATTGCATTCTTTTGCAAATATTCGTGTTTGCACTGCGAAAGATCGCAATATTGATAAAATTTCACCAACCATGCGATACTTCGGACTGTTGTCCTCAGTATGACTTTTTACTTCATTGCGAGCGTTAGCGTGGCAATCCAGTCTATTATTAACCCCTCTCTGAAATTTATAAGTTCGCTTTAGCTCACTAACAAATTTCTTCTCTCCCCAAAGGGCGAGATTATTAAAAGTTTCGATTAGGCTAAAACCGTTACTATGAGAGGTTATTCGGCAATTGCCCCCCCCCCAATGAGCTTAATTAATCTCTTTTTCATCATAAATTCCTCTCTTGTTGTATATTACATTCCCATTTTACCATATTTTTTAACTTTTTTCAAGCAATAAAAAAGAAAAGACCGATATAAATCGGTCTTTTTATGAAAGATGAAAGGAGCTGAAATCTTTAGTAATACGTAATTTTCCAACCATCATTAATAACTCTTGCAGCACATGTCAAACCCGATGCCGCTTTGTTACAGTTATACGTATTATCATACCCGCCCGGAACTATATCTTTTCCCTTTAGTACAAAGGCAAAAATATCACGTCCCAGTTGATTAGGATAAGTATTTCCGTTTACATCAATTATAAATACGACAGAATCCTTTTCGACATCTACCCCAAATTCTGATTTTACAATATCTTTAGGGTAAACATTCATAATAACATTCATTCCATCAACAAGAGTAAACATATATTGATAAAGTTTTGCATTTTTCAAATATACTTTACCACTCAAAAATCTAGTCGGATACTGCCAACAACCTGTAGCATTTGAACATTCTCTAACAACCTTAAAATAAGGGCGGTAATATGAAAATGCAAGTGCTGAAGAATCTTGAGAATACTCATCCAATCCCCAATAGTTTGGAGAAGCTCTATCTAAAATTACAAACATTGTAACTTGATTGATTGCCGAATAGAATTTTTTCAATGCAGCAATATTTTTTGTATCGTTAATTTTGGCCAACAAACCAAACATTGTCAGTGATGCAATCACGCCAATTATTGCCAGAGTGAATAACGCCTCTGACATAGTTAATCCTGAACGTTTTTTTAGCAGAAATTTATAATCCATAAGACCAACCGCCTTTCATCTTTTGACAAAAGACCTTTAACAATACATATACTTTATATATACCCAAATCCAAAATTTCACTAACCTAATATTAAGATTTTTTAATATTTTTATATAGACTTTTTTCATTGTTTATCATAAATTACAAGTATGTTAGAAAATTATACCGAACTACTAGATAATTTGAAACACCATTCTCATTTTAGGGATATAAAAGACTTTGAAGGCAAAGACGAAAAATATATTTACTACAAAGGGAAAAAACTTCTTAATCTTTCATCCAACAATTATTTAGGATTTGCTGATAACAAAAAAATTACGAAAGAATTTTTAGATTATGCAGGGGATAAATATTCTTTTGGCAGTGCATCCGCAAGACTTTTAACCGGAACTCTCCCAGTATATAAAGAACTTGAAGATTTGATATCTTCAATCTTCCACAAAGAAAAAACTTTGTTATTCAATAGCGGTTACCATGCAAATGTTGGAATAAACAGTTCTATTGCCGGCAAGGGAGATGTTATTTTTTCTGACAAACTTAATCATGCAAGCATTATCGACGGTATGAGATTGTCTGAAGGAAAATTTTTTAGATATCCACACAAGAACACAGAAGCTCTTGAAAAACTTTTAGAAAGAGAAAGAAAGAATTTCAACAACGCTATTATAGTTTCTGAAAGCGTATTTTCAATGGATGGTGACATTGCAGATCTTGAAAAACTTGTTGAACTTAAAGAAAAATATAATTGTATTCTAATTCTTGATGAAGCGCACGCATTTGGAGTTTTTGGCAGAAATGGACTTGGCGTAACTGAAACATTAGGAATTACAGACAAAGTTGATTTGATTGTCGGAACTTTCGGTAAAGCAATCGGCTCAATGGGAGCTTTTGCAACAGGAAGCAAGACTTTAATTGAATATCTTACTAACAAAGCTCGTTCCTTCATATTTTCAACCGCACTACCCCCGATTAATATAGCTTTTTCAAAATGGATTATTGAAAACAAATTACCTTATACATTTGAAAAAAGAGAAAAAATGCTTTCAATAGGAAGAAAAGCCGGTAGTGAAAGTCATATTATCCCTGTAATTATCGGTGGAAACAAAGAAACTGTAGATACTTGCGAAATATTATTCCATAACGGATTTTTTACACTTCCGATAAGACCTCCAACCGTACCTGAAGGTACATCAAGATTAAGATTATCGTTAACAACAGATATTACTGAAAAGGAAATTTTTGATGCAATTTCATTGGTTAAACAAACAAAATAACGACAAACTCATAATATTCTTTGCTGGCTGGAGTTTTGACGAACAACCATTCAATTTTTTGGCTTGTGACAATTATGATGTTTTAATAATGTATGATTACACATCGTTAGATTGTGAAATAGAGGATTTTTCTCAATACGAAGAAATCAACCTTATTGCGTGGTCAATGGGAGTTTTTGCCGCATATTTACTAAAAGATAACTTACCAAAATTCAATAAAAAAATTGCAATAAATGGAACTCCGCTTCCAGTCGATGACAAATACGGAATTCCGACAAAATCGTTTTTACTAACCCTTCGCCACGCAAAAACAGGTTTGGAAGGGAAGTTTTACCAAAACATTTTTGATAAACCGGAAGAATTTGAAAAATACACTAAAACTCCTGTTACACGTTCAATTGAAAACAGAGAAAACGAATTAAAATCGCTTTACACCCAAATTAAAAATACGACAATAAATTATGTACATTTTTATGACAAAGCATATATAAGCAAATTTGACAAAATCATTCCAACAAAAAATCAAATAAACTTTTGGCAAAATAATGCCAAAATCGAAATACTTGAAAGCGGACACTTTCCATACTATAATTTTAAAAGTTGGAAAGAAATATTATGCAAATAAACCCAAAATTAATAAAAAAGCAATTTGAAAAAAGTTTTAATTCTTATAACCAAAACGCAATAGTACAAAGACTTATGGCTGAAAAATTGGTCAAAAATCTTTCCTTAATAAAAACGGATTTCAATTCAATTTTGGAGCTAGGTTGTGGCACCGGAATTTTGACAAAAGAAATTGTAAAAGCTATTAAGTTTAAAACTTATAGCGCAAACGATTTAGTCGAAAAATCAAAAAAATATGTATCAGAAATTATTCCTAATGTACAATTTTACTGTGGAAACGCCCTGAAAGTCAAAACACCAAAAAGTGATTTAATTATTTCAAATGCCATGTTTCAATGGTTCAACAAACTTGAAAATATTTGTTTTCACTGCAAAAAACAATTAAATTCAGATGGAATTTTAGCTTTTTCAACTTTTTCTGACAAAAATTTTAAAGAAATAAAAAATTTAACAGGACTTTCTTTAGACTATAAGACTTTCGACGAAATAAAAAACGTAGTAAGCAAAGAGTTTGAAATTCTTTATGCAGAAGAATTTGATCACATTTTATCATTTAATACTCCGCTTGAATTATTGGCACACATGAAAAATACAGGTGTAAACTCTCTCACAACCCAGCACTGGACATTTAAAGAAGTAAAAGAATTTTGTGATAAATATAAAAAGGAATTTCCGCAAATCACATTAACATATTCCCCAGTAGTCATAATCTGCAAAATGCTTTCAACTTCCTTATAAGATTTAAAAAGGAATAAATAAACCAAATTACGTATTCATGTTTGTAAAGAAAAAAAATATAATCTTTACATAATTTCATGTTTATTATTACATGTGGTTAAAAGGATGGAAAATCAATTGTTAAATAACTTTGAAAGCTTTGATAATTCTGAAACATCAGCAAGAAAATCTGCTCTAATTCAAGAAAGAGTAGGGCTTGTATCTACTCATATGTACAAGCAATTCTTGGATTATCAACATGCAAATGTCAATACAAACGAGATTTTTTTAAGAATGATTGACAACTTGCAAATCGTTGTTGACACACTAAAAGAGGCTTTTTCTTCTCGCAACATAACAACTCAAAATATTTATGTTGACACAGACCCGCAAAAGTCGGTTGTCATCGTCAACATTCTTTGGCACAAAATGAGTTTTACAACAAGATGCAATTACCAACCGCAAGCTCTTTACAGGGAAGACGGTCAGCATCTATTTTCAAGCAGAATTATGGCTATTAAAGGTAATTATTACGAGTTAATGAAAGGTGTTACCGATCACGATGAAGAAATGGGCAAACTCCTTGATAACGAAGTTGCCTCACTATTTATTCCACCAGAATCAACGCAAAATTCTATTATGAAAATTAGACACCTTCCAAATAGAGAATTTTACCTAAACCAAGTTGATGCACCTAGAGAATTTGTTCTAAAAGTTGTAGAAACAATCTGTGGTGGCGGTTTCTACCATGAAGAAGGAGCTAGAAAAAGTTTCAATATTTAATAATTTTATTTAGGGGGTGGAAATTTAACCTTCATCAATAGAAATTTTAGACGAAACTTCTGCAACAATACGTTGCACATCCGCTCCACCAATAGCAACTTCCAAAATCAACGGACTGTGAATTAACACAGTTTCTGAATAGTCCATTGTATCAACATCTATAACATTAAATTCAATAAAATCTTCGCCAGCATATATCAATTTTCCATATTCACCACCGGTTGCCCACTTGATAAACATGTACTGATTTTCATATTCTTTCAGCTTTTCCACTAATCTCATCCTACATCCCCGTAAAATGTCTTACATATTATATTGTAGTGATTTATTTTTATAAGTCAATTATTTTAATTAATTATACAAAAAAAGAAGCTGTACTCTTGGTACAGCTTTGAACAATAATCTTGGGAGGAGATTTGGGGATAGTTGTACATGCATGATAATTCAAGCATGATTTTTTGAGCATACATGTTGTCAAAATTTTAACAATTCTTTACAAAGCGTTGATTTTATAGTACAATAGTGGTTAGAGGTAAGAATATGAAAATACTTGTAATAAACGGCGTAAATATGAATATGCTTGGCTTTCGAGAAACTGAAAAGTACGGAACCATGACATTAAAAGATTTAGAAAAAGATTTGTACGCATTCTCATTTGAACTCGGAATTGATTTAGAAACATATCAAAGTAATATTGAGGGTGAAATTGTCGAAAAAATCCATTCAGCAAAAGATGGAATTGATGGAATAATAATAAATGCCGGAGCATACACTCATACAAGTATTGCCATAAGAGATGCTATTTCCGCAGTCAATATCCCGACAATAGAAGTACATATGACAAATATTTATAAGAGAGAAGAATTTAGACATCATTCATACCTTGCACCTGTTTGCATAGGACAAATTTCAGGCTTTGGAGCAAATAGTTATAAATTAGGACTAAAAGCTGTTGTTGATTACCTAAATAAATAGAGAATTAACCAATTGCCGGTTCAGAAAATCTAATTACCAAACCAATAAGCTAAACCGCTGAAACTCCTAAACGACTACAAAACGTACCGCAAAACAAATTCCTATTTGCGATAATAGACCTTATAAATTTCAAAAAACAATTATTTTTGAAATTCTTCAACGAAAGTTTTGCCAACCGCTAATGCTTTTAACTCAGGTTGTTCAACACCTGCTGCTGCATAGCGTTTTTCAGCTAATTCTGCAACCTCAAGAGCCTTCTGAGCCAAATCAGGATTTGCTGCGAAAATTTTCAAATCGTTTTCAAGGTTATCAACTTTTACTGCTGAACGATCTGCCGGATTTTCAGGAATTTCATTAATTTCTTTAGGTTGGACATCAACCGGCTTTTGAGTTTGAGCATCAACAGCTTCTGGTTTAACCTGTTCAATTTTAGATGTTGGTTGTGGAATGCTTGGACCTTGCGCGTTTTTAGGAATTTCGTTCATAGTCACATCCTCTTTTCTTTGTTCGGGGTTACAGCACTGTGCCGCAACTTATTTTATAACTCTATATTCTCGTTTGTTGTTTTAAAACACAAAAATAAAAATTTTTGCTAGTATGTAAAAAAAAAATTACAAAAATTAATATATAATCTTTTATTACAAACTGTTTATGCTATATTTAAAGTACAATGTAGTCGATTTTTAGTATATAAAGGTTATATAAACTATACAACATTATTGAAAGTATTGCAACCATGAATTTTACAAATTTGTTTAGCAACATAAATCCTAAAGAAGTTTTGTCAAACCTACCAGACGCAGTGTTTGTAATAGATTTAGACGGTAGAATTGTTTGGACAAATGACAAAGCAGCAATAATTTTCGAGACAAAAAATTCTGAACTAAAAAACAGAAATTTTGATGAGTTCGTTGCAAATGGTACTGAATTAGCACAAAAATCGTATTCTAAAAAAAATTCTGTCGTAACCGGAGCTTTTACTCCCGACGGAAAAGAGTTTTTTGTAGAAATGAATGCTAAAAAATATGTTGAACAATTTTTTATTACGGTTCGTGATGTTACTGCAATGACAAATGTTTTGACCATTGCCGAAAGAACAGGGCGACTTAACAAAGAAAAAAATGTTATGTTTGTCAAACTATCCAATGAGTTTAAATCTCCTATCCAATCAATTATAGGTTTTTCTCAAGCCTTGATGGATGGAATGGGAGGTAAAATCAATGACAAACAAGAAAAATATGTAAAAATTATTCATAAAAATTCGTCTGAATTGTTATATTTTATAGACAAATTTTTAGAATTTGCGCAAGCTGAATCTTCTTTGTTCAACTGCGAAAATCAAACTTTTGATCTTATTAACACAATTCAAACTACTGTTAAAAATAATGAAAACATATTAAATGCAAAGAATTTGACAGTAGAGTATGATACAGAAGATTTTAACAAAAAGGCTATTCATAACGACGAAAATGCCGTAAAAATAATTTTGCAAAACATTATAGAAACATCTATAAAATTGACAGATGTCGGCACTATTTTTATCAAAGTAACCCATCCAGATATGGATGTCGTAAAAAAATCAGGAGCTAAAATTGGGAAAGCCTCAAGTAGCCTTTCATACGTACAAATATCAATTTCTGACACTGGAATGGGACTTGCTGAAGCAGAACTTGACGGAATTTTTGAGCCTTACACACAATTAGATAAAACTCACAAAAAGACTATAGTTCGCTCAATAACTTTAGGCACTGCATACACTATGCTTAAACGAATGGGCGGCGCAGTCTGGATTAATTCAGAAGTAATGAAAGGTTCTACTTTTAATATAATTTTGCCAATTGAAAAAGCTAATTAGAACTTAAAAGCAAGTGGGAGCGTAATAAAGGGAATAAAGATGAGCAATGTTATTTTAAGAAACGTAACTAAAATTTATGACAAGAAAAAAGTTATAGATAATATCGACCTAAATATCAACGACAAAGAATTTGTTGTTCTTGTAGGAGCTTCCGGCTGTGGGAAATCAACTCTTTTAAGAATGATTGCCGGACTTGAAGATATTACATCCGGAGAAATTTACATCGGGGACAAAAAGGTTAACGATGTTCACCCAAAAGATAGAGATATTGCATTTGTTTTCCAAAGTTATGCACTATATCCACACATGACAGTAAGAGAAAATATAGCTTTTGGATTAAAAATGCGAAAAATAGACAAAGCTACAATTGAGAAAAAAGTTCAAGAGGCTGCAGAAATCTTGGATTTGGGCGAGTATTTAGACAGAAAGCCAAAACAATTGTCAGGCGGGCAAAGACAACGTGTAGCTCTTGGGCGTGCTATTG
>SAMEA104315420__coassemble_266_pt1 | contig 41413 bp, 44 predicted proteins | sample SAMEA104315420__metabat2_high_PE_040 | metagenome-assembled genome bin SAMEA104315420 (sample SAMEA104315420) | gut metagenome | biome: Monkey gut; feature: monkey-associated habitat; material: faeces | place: China | collected 2013
AAAAGAAATTATTCCGCTTTTGATGGAAATTCAAAACAAAATTATACAAGCAGAGTATGTAAAAATGGTATCTGACGCTCTTAGTGTGGATGAAAAAGCTTTGTTAAGCGAATTAAAGACCGCATCAAGAACGGAAATCATTAAAAACAGTGATGTTAGCAAGATTGTTAAGAAAAATATACCAATTTCACAAAAAGCGCAAAAAAATTTATTGAGCGTTTTTCTTGTAACCGACAACCATTTCACATTAGATGAAATAAGCCGAATAATAGGCGATACCCCATTTACGGACGAAACGTTAATAAATGTAAAATCTACGATTGACAAATTAACATGTACCGTAAATAATGTGAAAGAATTGATTGATAAGCTATACACAACTTACGTCAACGAACCGGAAGTACAAAAGCTTATCACAGACCTGATAAGTATCTCAGAATCATTCCAAAATCTGGACGAAACGGATTTTTTGACGGCAATCAGAGAAAATATTAATAAAATCAATGACTGCCAAAATGAAAAAGAAAAAGAAAAAATCAGAAATTTATATAAAAGCGCAAATGATAATGAAACAGAAGCCCTAAAAATTCAGATGCAGCTTAGAGATAAGATAAATAATAGACTAAAATTGGAGAAAATGAATGAGTAAAAAAAGACAAAGCTCCTCTATCGTAAGTATCATGGATGAAGATAACATGGATTTACATGAAATTGATGATGAAAATGCCCTATCTGCCGAACATGACGGTGTTAATTATATGAATATGGACATCAGTACCGATAATATCGAGGATATCGTTACTGAAAAAATGGAAAACAAAGCTGGTCTTGAAGATATTTACATGATGCACAGCCATGATGAAGCTCAGGAAATGGAAGTTCCAAAAGGTGTTGCAGTTGACGACCCTGTTAGGCTTTATTTAAGAGAAATCGGAAGAATTAAATTATTATCAGCAAGTGAAGAAATAGAACTTGCAAGAAAAATTCTTGAAGGCGGAACTCCAGGAGCTATTGCAAAAAGAAAACTTGTTCAAGCTAACTTGCGTTTAGTTGTTTCTATCGCTAAAAAATATGTAGGTCGTGGAATGTTGTTCTTAGACCTTATTCAAGAAGGTAACTTAGGTTTAATCCGTGCAGCAGAAAAATTTGACCACGAAAGAGGTTTCAAATTCTCTACTTATGCAACATGGTGGATTAGACAAGCTATCACAAGAGCTATTGCTGATCAGGCTAGAACAATTCGTATCCCTGTTCACATGGTGGAAACTATTAATAAATTGAAAAAAGTTACAAGACGTTTGGCTCAAGAACTTTCAAGAAAACCAACTGAAGATGAATTGGCAATTGAAATGAACGTTTCTATTCCAAAACTTCGTGAAATCATCAAGATTGCTCAAGAACCTTTATCACTTGAAACACCAATCGGAAAAGAAGAAGATTCAAGATTGGGTGACTTTATTGAAGATAAAGAAGCTGACGCTCCAATCAAAACAGTTGCATCAGAACTTTTGAGAGAAGATTTGGCAGAAGTTTTGTGTACATTGTCACCAAGAGAACGTGATGTATTGAGATTACGTTTCGGTATGGATGACGGTCGTCAAAGAACTTTAGAAGAAGTTGGTCAATTGTTCGGTGTAACAAGAGAACGTATCAGACAAATCGAAGCAAAAGCTTTGAGAAAACTTCGTCATCCAAACAGAAGTAAACGTTTAAGAGAATACGTTGAAGCTTAATTGAAAGAAATTATAAAACCAAAAAAGACCGAAAAATCAAAATTCGGTCTTTTTTATTAACTAGTAACTATAACTATTTATGTAATAAGTATTTCCAACAGGAGAAATTGTTGAATTATAATATTTTGGGCGACTTAATTCATAATTTTGTTGTCTTATTAGATTATTCTGTTGAATTATATTATAATTTAACATTTGCATTTGACGAATTTTTTCAAGTTCTGCTATTTGACGATTTCTTTCTTGTTGTTCTATTATCAATTTTTGAGTTATTTTTTCTTGTTTTATATTTAAGTTATTTAAACAATCTTTTAAATCATTACCAAAATATTTAGAACTGCAACTTCTTGCATCTTTATAAAAATCATTTTGTCTTTCCATTTCTTGCGAAAATGTCATTAAATTAATATCTTCTTTTTGAATTTTAGCCCATTGTGGAATGCTAACAAAACCTTTTATATTTTTACAAGCATTTCTTATTTTTTCGTCTTCTAATAGAACTATATATTTATTTGCAATGTATTTTTCACTATCATCACTTGCATATTTTTTCGCTCTATAATAATAGTTTAGCTTTACACCTTTATTTGTTGACGTATCTGCTGCTCTTAATAAATATACAAAGTTACTTGGCTCTATATTTAATGCTTGGTTAGCTATTTGATGTGCTTTAGTTTTATTGCCTAAATTATAATAGGATAAAAATAGAATTTCCCTTTTGTCAAAACCATCTGGTATTAATGACATATATTTTATAGCATTATTGTAATCTTTTATATTAAAATAGGAAACTCCTAAAAAATAAGCACTTGATTGTTTGATTTTTATATCATTTGTTTTAGCTTGAATACTTAAAATTTTTTTAATTGCATTATGATAATCTTTATCATCAAAATACGCCATTGCTAATTTTGAATTTAGCATGTCTTTATTAAATAAATCATATTGGTCAATTTTTTCTATTTTTTCAAGAGTTTTTACTACATCTGTATATTGTTTTTTCACATTATAGTAATTATACAAAGCTATTAATGTAGGAAGATAGTCAGGATTTTGATTATACGCTTTAAAATAATTTTGTTTTCTTAAATAATTGTCAATTTTTTTATATTCCTTATACCTAATTTTTTCAAGTTTTGATACTTGTTTAATTTCAGTTTTCGATAACGGAACAAATGACATTATCATATTTTCTTTGTCAATTTTATAATATTTCAAATATAAAGGAGCATATTGTATTGTTTGTTTTTTAACGACATTTGAAACTTGTAACGTTGGCTCGGCAGACATAACAATAGAAACATTAAATAAAAATAACAAACATAATAATATTAAACCTTTTTTCATAATCAATTACCTCTTTTGATTACATGAAATTACTATATACTGTTTAATTTGTCAACTAACATACTAACCATATAAATCTTGTCATTGCGAGTGAAGTGTAACAAAACGTCGCAATCTCATTATTGTCAATATGATGGGATTACTACATCGCTTCACTCCTCGTAATGACGGGTTAAAATTTCCTCCCTAATGAGGGAGGAGAAAGGTGGGTGCTATCCCGTAAGGGAAAATGTTTTCATAAAAAGTTCCCGTCATCTATGTAATCAATAACTTTTAAACCCTCTCCCGAATTTCTAAGTTCGTACAACTCACTAAGAAATTCTACCCTCTCACAGAGAGAGAGGGTAGTAATTTTAACGATAAGGTCGTTTCACTTATCACATTTCACTTAAAACTATTGTTTTTTCGCTGACTTATCTGCTAATTCAGAATCAACTCTCAAAAATACCGGTTTGATATCTTCTTTTTCGATAAGTTTTCCGCATTTGATATTGTCTGTAGTCAAATCATCCAATTTAGTTTGCAAATCAAATGACAATTGTTTTGCCATATTAGCAGCGATATTCGGACAATATGGATAAATTAACACTGAAATTATGCACATAATATCAAGTACATTAACCAAAACTTGTCCGCATTCTGTCATCTTTTCTTCTTTTGCAAGTGTCCAAGGAGCATTATCTTGAACATATTTGTTAGTCATATCAACTAATGAATTTATTGCAAGAGCAGCTTCTGAAATTTCAAAGTTATCAAAATGATTTTTTACAATTTGAATAGTCCCTAAAGCTTTTTTAGCTAACGGATTTTCTGCCTTAAATTCCGGTTTAACTTCTCCATCAAAATATTTTACTAACATTGATAGAGTTCTATTCAAAAGGTTACCCATACTGTTTGCAAGGTGCGCATTAACTTTTTCTTTAAAATCATTATCAGAATAGTTTCCGTCACGACCGCAAGGGGCAGATGAAGCCATATAATATCTGAACGCATCAGGGTATTCAAGATTAAATGTTTCCAAAACAGATGTTGGAGAAATTACGTTGCCCAAAGATTTTGACATCTTAGACTCGTCAATTGTAATCCAACCGTGAGCAAAAATATGCTTTGGTAACGGCAAATCAAGTGCCATCAAAAATGCCGGCCAATAAATACTATGGAATTTTAAAATATCTTTTCCAATAACGTGAACATCGCATGGCCAATATTTTTTGAATTTCTCTGATGCGTTTTCTGTATCATAACCTAATGCTGTAATATAGTTTGAAAGCGCATCAATCCATACATAAATAGACTGTTCAGGATCTGACAAAACATCAATACCCCATTGAACATTTGATTTTGCACGAGATACAGAAATGTCTTGTATATCTTCCAACTGATTTAAAACTTCATTTGCTCTAAATTCCGGCAAAATAAAATCAGGATGGTCTTTGATATGTTTGATAATTGCATCTTTGTATTTTGTTAATTTAAAGAAATAATTTTCTTCTTTTACAACTTCCGGCTTTTTCATGTGATCAGGACAAAGTCCATCTTCTGTCAAATCTTTAGGGTTTAAAAAACATTCACAACCTGTACAGTATAAACCTTCATAAGAATTTTTGTAAATATCACCTTTTTCTAAAAGTTTTTCAAAAATATGTTGAACAACTTTTTCGTGTTCTTCATCGGTAGTTCTAATAAATTGAGAATAATTTATATCCAAAGCTTTCCAAGCATCTTTGAATTTTTGAGAGTTCTCATCACAAAGTTCTTTTGGTGTAATACCTTTAGATGCAGCGGTTTTTTGAATTTTAATACCGTGTTCATCAGTTCCTGTAAGCATATAAACGTCATCACAACGTTGTGTATAGTGTCTTGTAATAATATCTGATAATATTTTTTCGTAAGCGTGTCCTATGTGTGGCGCACCGTTTACGTAATCAATTGCTGTTGTTAAATAATATTTTTCCATTTTTTCTCCGTTTTTTCTTTATTTTAGCATAAAAATTATTTTCTTTTGAACACAAGATATCTAAAATTGTTTCCTAAAACAGTTTCTAATTCATAATTTTCTTTTATAAATCCGCAAAATTCCAACGCATAATCTTGACAAATATAATTATAGTAATAATCACTCATATCAAGGTTATTCAAAATTATGTATTCGGGACTGCTCTTTTTATAATGTTCAATTAGTTTTTCTTCCCCAAAAGTTTCAACATACAAAGGTAATAATGAATTATAGTAATCATCAGATTTTCTTTCAGTCAAAAAATTTATCGTCATACCTTCCGGAAAAATAACTATCTTATCATTTTTATTAGTATTTTGGTTGACAAAATCAATCAATTCACTTGAACTATCACCATAATACCTGTTTGTATAAATAGTTCCATGTGAAGTAGAAATTTTGCATGTTTCTGTTCGTAAAAGTCTAAAATTATTAATTGTTATAAACAAACTTACGACTAACAAATAAATTCCGACTGCTTTTTCTAATGTTTTCGGTAAATAAGTAAAAATTATCGCAAACAAAGCAATCACTGCAATAGAAACGTAGTAGTTTGCATATCCGCCCAAAACCATTACCCAAAAAACTTTTGCGCAAACCGCAGTTGCAGAAAGAACAAGTATTAACAATTTAATATCAATATTTTTTTTCAATCTGATTAATTCAAAAATCAATAACCCAAAAAGCAATATAGGTAAAAATCCGAAAATTGCTCTTGAATCAAACATTAATATGAACAAAATCCAACCAATTATTGATGAAAATACAGATAATACCTTCTTTTTATTAAACAAATATGAACCCAAAAGTATTGTACTAAAAGGAATTGCAAATTTTATAAAAAATACAAAATCCGTAAAAATTGCTTTTGAATTATAATAAATTCCACTGTTTTGATAAAAATAAGTCAAAGTCTTTGTTTTTGCCATAACAGATGTTGTTAACAATGAATTTACAAGACTTTCTATCTTCAAACCTTGTATAAATAAAGTTCCAAAACTTAAAACAGGAACTCCAACAAATCCAATTAAAGCTTTCCAATTTTTTTCTTTTATTGAAATTGCCAAAACAATCAACGCATACAACAAAAAGTCATATTTACAAGTTATTGCAATGCCCGCCAAAATTGAGCTTATGCAAAGATTTTTAGAGTTTTTGTCATCACAATATTTCAACAAAAAATATAGTGAAAACAAAAACAGAATTAACCCATAAACAACCGCCCACGAATATGGAAAATGAAAATTGAAAATACAAGTTGCTGTAATTCCAACCGCAATTGTAAAAAAGCCAACACAAAAACTTAAAAATTTAGATAAAAATTTTTGCGCAATAAGATAAATTCCACTAACAATTGCAATTGAGCAACAACAACCAACTCCATACAAAGTCGAAAGTTTTGCACCAAATAATTTATACAAAATCGCATTAAATTGATATGCTAAGGGGCCATAAATATTGAATAAATCTTTATATAAAATTTTTCCGCTCAAAATCTGCTCAGGATAATAAACTTCTCTGCCAAAATCTATTAATAATCCCGAATAATGACCAACAAAAGTTAAAAGTGCCACTAAACTTAATATCCATAAAATTACAAGAAACTTGTTTTCAATAAAAAAATCTTTCATATTACAAAATTTAACAAATAAACACCTAAAAAGCAATTTTTCTCGAAAAAATAACTTTTAATAAATAAGGTAGAAAACGAAAAGGGTTATATTATGTCTTGTAATTGGGCAGGAAATTTGGATATGTTAGCACAAAACGGTGTTATTGATTTTGATGCCGCATCCTACATAATGGGACAACCGCTCAGATATGTTGGTAATCCGGCTCATCCAAACCCATTTAACGGTCAACCACCAACAATGACAAACCTTCAACAACCCAATATTGATGAATTTAAACCACAAACAGATAAAGACAAATCTCCAAAACTTCCGATGTGGAAAAAACTTGCTTTTGCTACAATAGCAGTAGGCGGATTAGCTATTGGAGGGTACAAATTCCGAGCAAAACTTGTTCCATTTATTAAAAAGCAATTTGGAAAAATTAATTTAAAAAATGCCAAAAATTTCATTGTAAATAAATCCAAATCAATAGGTGGATTTTTCAAAACCGGCTGGAATAAGTTCACAGGTCTTTTCCATAAAAAACCGTAATGTCGTCGGGTATTTACAAATCCCACGATAGCGAAATGAACAATAACTTGTTAGTGAAACAAACAACTAAAAGCTTTGCACCAATGTATGATGTAGGAACGAATGTTGGCACAGAAGGTTAAATGTTTCCCTACGGGATAGCACCCACCTAACCTCCCTCACAAGGGAGGAAAACAATTTCCTTGATAAGGTCTGCTCACCATTCACTTATTCATACCGATAAGGTCTTTTCATGTTTCACTTTTCACTCATTCAATTAAATAAATGATGATTTTTGTTTAATAATCATTATAATCATGGTATGAAGAAGTTTTTTGTTTTATTAATCGCTATAACGTTAACAAGCTCCAGTTGTTTTGCGTGGGGATGGAAGAAAAAAGATACCCCAAAGGTCGACACATCAAAAGTTGATGTTCAACCTGATGGGAAAGGTTATGTTGGAACTTTACCTGATGTTTCAAAAAACTTCAAAACTTCTGAACCACAAAAAACAAAACCGATGTATGAAGAAGCAAAAAACTTCAATTCTTCTCAAGAAATCAAACCTGTCCCTAGAGATAACCCTGCTTTTGTTAATATAATTTTGAAAGAAGACAAAAGATCTCCATACGTTAACGAACTAAATGCCGACGTTATTCCGCAATTGGAAAACCTTTTATTGTGTATTGAAAAAAAACTTGATGTGCAAAAATTTAACGCAAAAGTGTTTTTCTTCACTCAGACTATAGAATACATGCAGAATGAATATGAAGGAAAACCGGAAATTAATTTTGTTTCTTTCAAAAAATTACAAGAATTAAGTAACCATTCAAAAGCTGTTGCAACATTAAGACAGGAAGCTGAACAGTACAAACCGTATCTTGCATATACAGGAGCAGGATACTTGTATAACGAAAATACCATCAATCAACAATTGGACTATTTAAAAACAGAAATAGAAGAAACAATCGTTATTTTGAAAGAAGCGAAGTAAATTTATTTGCTAAACCTTTCCAAAAACCAACTTTTTCTGTTTTTTGTTCAAATTCATATTGATATTGTGATAATAAATTATCTATTGCTGTTTCTTGTTTTGCTTTTTGCTCTTTAATTTGATTTTCTTTAACTAATTTTGCCTGTTCTTTAGCTTCAAATGTTCTTTGAGACATTAAATCTCGTTTTTCTAAAATTTTACTCAATTCTGCAGCCTGTTCATGCACATTTGGCAAACTTGCATATTGTTTATACTTTTCATAAGCTTTGTTATTATACAAAGTTTCAAATATTGGTGGATATTTTGGATTAAATCCCTGATAAGTATCATCACCACATGTAACAGTATATGGTTTTCCTAAAAGTCCTTCTTGTCTTTGTATTTCTGCAAAATAATTTTTACTATCATTTTTCATAGCACTTCGTACTGTTGGAGTATAAATATCATTTTCATAACAAACATCGTATAGTTTTACGTTTTCGACTTCTTTTCCAATTTTTTGCAGACGTTCAACAGTTGCAAAATGTGCTGATTGTAATTGTGGTTTAAGTTTTGGATTAATTTTTAACGCCATACCAAAATTTGTATTGTGCTTTTGGATATTATTTACCTGCATTTTTATACTCCTTAAAAATTGTGCTTGCTTATTAAAAACATGTAAAAAAATTTTTTGCTACTTTTAATAGCATTGCACCACATAAAATTTTATAGTAAAGTAAATTATTATGAAGAAAATAGTTTTAGCATTATTATTTTTGTGTTTGATTTGTTGCAGTTGCGGGAAAAAATCCGTTATTAATGACGATTTGACAACAATTACTCAGCGTGACAGATTGATTGTCGGGATTAGAAATGATGCTCCGCCATTCGGTTTTAAAGATAAAAATGGTTTTACTGTTGGATATGATGCAGATTTAGCAAGATTAATCGCAAAAGGAATTTTAGGTGATGAAAAAAAAGTTGAATTTGTTCCGGTAACTGCATCTAATAGAATTATGAAACTTAATTCAGGCGAAGTAGATTGTTTGATTGCAACAATGTCCATAACCACACAAAGACAACAATTTTTAAACTTTTCAACACCTTATTATATGGCAGGACAAGCTATTTTGGTAAGAAGTTCAAGCAAAGCGACTTCTTTGAGAGATTTTACAGGTAAAAAACTTATTATTGTATTTGGTTCAACAAGCGAAAAGAATTTACGCTCTAATGTTCCAGAAGTAACTGTAATCGGTTACAAAACATATAATGATGCCTACAATGCTTTAAAAAATGGAAAAGCAGATGGTATAGTTGCAGATGATACAGTCCTTTTAGGATTTTCTACAAACGACAAATCCGTAAAACTTTTACCAAAAAGATACTCAAAAGAGCCTTATGCGGTAGTTTTTAGAAAAGATGATGCTTCAATAAATTTCACAAACAAAGTTAATTATATAGTCGAAAATCTGCAAAGTACAGGTAGATTAAATCGCCTTCAAGAAAAATGGAAAATTAAATAACAAAATTTGCAATATCTTTTCTATTTATAGTAAAATATTAACCATGAAAAAGAATATTGTATTGATTGGTATGATGGGTTGTGGAAAAACTACTACCGGTGATGAGTTGAGTAGAGAACTCTCTGATTACAAATATATTGATATTGATGCCGAAATAGAAAAAAGTACACAAAAAAAAATTTCGGAGATTTTTTTGAAACATGGTGAAGCATTTTTTAGAATGCTTGAAAATGAAAAAGTTAAATATTTTTGTAATGGCGAAAAGGCTATTATTTCTGCCGGTGGCGGAGCTTTTGAAAATGAGGAAAATAGAAAAATTATGCTTGAAACTTCTCACGTAATTTATCTAAAAGCTACTCCTCAAGAGATTTATGACCGCATAAAATCAGAAGTTTTGGAAACAGAAACCAATCATTCTCTTGCTATTGGTAGAAAAAGACCATTGTTAAAAAAGAATTTTTCGGTTGAAAAAATAACAAATCTTATGCAATTGCGTTCAAAAAACTATGAAAAAGCTGATATAACAATTGATACAACCGGAAAAAATCCGTACGATATTGTGAGAGAAATTCTTGGAGCTATTAATGGTTAATCTTTTTGTAAAAATAAATTCGGAAGAAAAAAGTTATCCTATTTTAATCGAAAATGAAGAAATTTCAAAATTAAGAAAAAAGATTTTTGATTACATAAAAAATAGAAATTTTCTCGTTGTAATTTCACAAAAGGTTGAAAAACTATATGGCAAAAATCTTGATATTCCAAAAGAAAACAAGTTTGTTTTAAAAGACGGTGAAAAAGAAAAAAATTTTAAAAATTATGAAAAAATTCTTAATTGCGCATTAAAATTAAAATTAACAAGAAATGATGTAATTATTGCAATTGGTGGCGGTGTAGTCGGTGATATAACCGGTTTTGCAGCTGCGACATACATGCGTGGAATAGATTTTATTCAAGTTCCAACAACATTGCTGGCGTGTGTTGATAGTTCTGTTGGAGGAAAAACTGCCATTGATACAAAGTTTGGCAAAAATTTGGTTGGAGCTTTTTATCAACCAAAAGTAGTTTTTATTAATCCAAAATTCCTCAAAACTCTTGATGACAGACAGTTTAAAACAGGATTGGGCGAAGTTGTAAAATATTCATTTATTGAAAAAAGTTGTAAATGTGATGAGGAACTGCATTTGACAAACTTTTTGACTGAAAAATCAGAACAAATTCTCGAGCGAAAAGAAAAAATTCTTTCTCAATTGATAGAAATTTGTGTAAAATTAAAAATTTCTGTAGTCGAAAAAGATGAAAAAGAAGGTGGACTAAGACGAATTTTAAATTTTGGTCATACGTATGCTCATGCAATAGAAAAAATTACAAATTATAGAAAATTTACTCACGGTGAAGCAGTAGTTGAAGGAATTAAATTTGCTTTTAACCTTGCAGTAAAGAAAAATTTGATTGATAAAAATTATAAATTTTTGGCAGAAGATATTATAAAAAAATATAATTTTCGTCAAATACCAAAATTTGATTTAAAAAAAATGGTTGAATTAATGAAAATGGATAAAAAAGCAACATCAAATTCTATTGTTTTTATTTTGCCGACAAATTATTCTATAGTTGATGCTTTTGAGATTGTACCAAATGATTTATTAAAATAGCTCCCACTTTGTTTATGCTATAATTCTGCTGGGAGAGGATTATGAAAGAGTGGATTTTTAATAAATATGATGGTAACGACAAATCTTTGATTGCAAGACTTTTGCATTCAAGAGGAATTAAAACTGATGAGGAGATTTATGAGTTTCTTCATCCATTGGAAACTAAAATAATCCATCCGAAAGCTTTTTGCGATATGGATAAGGTTGTGGAAAGGCTTTCTACTGCAATAGATAATGGCGAAAAAATTGTTATTCACGGTGATTTTGATGCTGATGGTGTTACTTCAACATCTCTTTTATACAGAACTTTCAAGTATCTTGGTGCGGATGTAAATTATTTTATTCCTGATAGAGAAAAAGAAGGTCACGGTTTTGATACAAAAGCATTAGTAAAAATAATGACACAAGTTAAACCAAAAGTTATAATTTCTTGCGACTGCGGTATTTCTGATGTTGATGCAGTGAATTTTTTGAATAGTTTTAAAATAGACGTAATTATTACTGATCACCACGAAGCTCCAGAAGTTTTGCCAAAAGCTTACGGAATTATTAACCCAAAAGCTCCTGATGCGTTAGATGAAAACCTTACAACAAAACAAATAGAAAGTCTTACATCTCTTGCAGGAGTTGGAGTTGCATTTAAAACTGCTCACGCTCTATTAGAAAAATATAACAAGTTGGAGTTTGTATCTGAAATTCTTCCTTATGTTGCAGTCGGAACTGTTGCCGATATTGTTCCTTTAATTGGTGAAAACAGATACCTTGTTACAAAGGGGTTAGAATTGATTTCTGCCGGAAAACATTACGGAATAACAAGGTTGTTAGAAAGTGCAGGATATAAAGGTCAGATTACTTCAGAACAAATCGCATTTGGGATTGCACCACGTATAAACGCATCAGGCAGGCTTGATACTGTTGATGCAGCTTTGAAAGTTTTAATTTCTGACAACAAGCAAGAAATTGAAATGGCTATTCAATCTCTAAACGAATTTAACAAAATCCGTCAAGAACTTTGCCAAAACATTTTTGCTGAAGCTGATGAAATGGTAAAAAAAGAGGGAAATAGAAATCCTGCAATAGTTCTTTTTAATAAAGAATGGCATATTGGTATAATTGGTATTGTTGCATCAATGTTAGTTGAAAAGTATTACAAACCAACATTTTTAATGACTTATTCTGATGAAACAAAACAGTTCAGATGTTCTGCAAGAAGTGTTGAAGGAATTAATCTTTATGATACGATTTCGATAAATTCTGAATTATTTGATGGTTTTGGTGGTCACGCAATGGCTGCAGGATTAGCATTTAGCGAAGAAAAATCTTCTTTTGAACAAGTTAAATCAGCTCTTTGCAAAACAGTAAAAGAAATGTCGCAAGGAAAGGATTTAAAACCATTTTTGAACATAGATTTGGAACTCACTCCTGATGATATTACGCTTGATTTGATAGATGATATTTCTCAACTTGAACCTTTTGGAGCTTCAAATCCTAGTCCAATTTTTGCTATTAAAAATTTAAAAATCAAAGAAAAAAGATTGATGGGTGAAAATAAAAATCATTTGAGATTAACTTGTCAAATCGGTAATACAGAATTTAATTGTATTCGTTGGAAAGATGGTGATATTTCTTTGGTTAAAGGTGATACTATAGACATTGCTTTTCACCCGCAAAAGAATGAGTATAACGGAGTTACAAGTGTTCAGCTTATTATAGATGATATTCATTCAGAGTATTTAAAAGAAGAAGAACTCCCAAAACAAAAATTGTATGATCACCGTAAAAAAACAGATATTTTGCCACAGGTTAATGATTATGTAAAATCATCTAAACAAAATATATTGATTTTTGCGGAAAGTAAGCCAATTCTTGATAAATTAAAACCATTTGATGCGTTGTATGCAAGAACTATTACAAGAGATAGTTTAAGACCTTGTGATACACTGATGTTATTTGATTATCCAGCAGACAAAGAAACATTCGATAAAATTTTGAACCAGACAATCCCTTTATCAATCCATTTTATGAACTATGATTTGAAATATATGGATGAAGAAGATTTTTTGAAAACGGTTTACAAAATGTTGAAATTTGCTTGTCATAATAACAATGGAAAAGTTGAATTACGCCGTTGTGCAAGCTTTTTAGGTAAATCTTATAAAGTTTTTGAACTTTTATTTTCAATATTTGATGATATCGGATTAATAAAAATAAAAGAACAAAACCAAAATTATTATGTTATAGATTTTGTTGGTGAAATAACTGACTTGCCTAAAGTTTTGCATTCGAATAAATATACAATACTGACTGATTTAATAGCAGAATGCGAAGAATTTCAAAAATCATTATTAGAAGATGATATATTTTCATTGTTGCACACATAAAAAATATATTCTGCTAAGACAAATAAAAGAGGAATGTAGAAAACTTTGTTATTTTTGGTAGAAAAGTAGATATGTATTTGTAGAAAACTCATGAGTTTTCTACAGGTTTTTGGTAGATAATTAGTTTTCTACAATTTATATTGAGTTTTAAACATGTTTTCTACAATTTTTTCTACAAGGTATAAATCAATCATACCAATAGTTTTCATTAGTTTTCTACAAATAATTAAAGCTTATTATTATTATTATATTTATATATTTAATTATTAATATAATATATAATAGAAAACTTGTTGTTCAAAACTCAGAAGGTAAAGTTTTTGTATTATTTTATTCTATTTAATTTTTCAAGGACTATAATTTTATTATATAAGTAAAAAATCAGGAGTAAGAATTATGAAATTTGTTGTAAAAAAAGAAGATTTATATAATGGTATAAAAATTGTAGAAAGAGCTACTTCTGCAAAAGCTTTGCAACCAGTACTTTTAAATATTTATATTGAAACTATTGGTACAAGCGCAATTAAGTTAGTTGCAACAGATTTAGATTTAACAGTGATTGCTGAAGTTGATGCACAAGTTGAAGAAGAAGGTAAAATTACATTACCTTCAAAAACACTCAATGAGATAGTTTCAAAACTTGGCGATAAACTTATTACTTTTGAAATGACTGAAGGTGAAACTTCTGTAAACATCACTTGTCAAAATTCAAAGTTTGATATCATTGGTATTTCAGCTGCAGAATTTCCTCCTGAATTTTCTAATGTAAATTTGAATGAGGATGAAGGTTTTCAAATTGAAATTAGACCGTTTGTAAAAGCAGTTCGTCAAGCTGGTTTTGCAGCTGCAAGTTATGAAACAAGCAACCTTTTGTCTGGTATTGTTTGCGATATTTCAAATAATGTTATGGAAATAGCTTCTACTGACGGAAACCGTCTTGCTAGAGTTCGTGAAACTATTGATAATCAAGAGAATATGGCTCAACAATTAATAATTCCTTCTAAGACTTTGAATGAATTTATTAAAATGAGTAGTTTTATTGATGAAGATGCTGTTAAAATATATACGGAAAAATCAAAATTGATTATCAAATCAGAAAAAACTATGACTATTTCACGACTTTTGGAAGGTCAATTTCCACAATATAATAAACTTATTCCAAATGAAAGTCCAAAAGAAGCTATGGTAAATGTTTCTCAAATGACTTCTGCTTTGGAACGTGTTTCTATTATGGTTAACGAAAAAACAAGTATTGTTAAATTAGAATTTAGTCATAATACTTTGAAACTTACTGCTGATACTCCTGATTCTGGTAAATCAGAAGAAAGTATTGACATTGACTATGCAGGCGAAGATTTGACAATTGCATTCAATTATAAATATGTTCTTGAAGCTTTGAAAAACATTGATTCTGATGAAGTTAAAGTTGGTTTGAATACTCCGCTTTCAGCTACAATGTTTAAACCAAACAATGAAGAAGATTATGTATGTTTGATTATGCCTGTACAAATCAGATAATAAAAGGTGTGTAATATGAGTATGAAAGAAAATGCAATCAAGTATTTTAAAAGTGGATATTCTTGTTCTGAAAGTATTGTAAAAGCTGCATCAGAAGCAGGTTTGTGTTCTGCAGAATTGCTGCCAATTGCAACATCTTTTTCTGGTGGAATGTCATCTGGATGTGTTTGTGGTACTTTGGCAGCTGCTCAATTAATTAACGGTTACAATTTCGGGCGTGAAAATACAAAAGGAAATGAACCTGTTGCACGTCAAAATTCTTCAAAAATTTTTAATGAATTTAAAAAGAGAAATAAAGTTACTTGTTGTAGAATATTGTCAGCTGGTTTAGAAGGTATGGCGAGAAAAGAACATTGTTCTAAGTACGTTTCTGATGTTTGTGAAATATTGGAAGGAATAATGAGTATTCATGCTTAATGTTCTTGCGATATTTTTAGGTGGAGGAATTGGGGCAGTACTAAGATATTTGGTTGGTTTTAATTTATCTAAATATTTTGAGATAAGTTTGCCAATTTCTACTTTTTTAGTAAATATAATTGGTAGTTTTGTAATCGGTTTTTTGTTTTTTTTCTTTATGGAAAAAACAGATATCACACCAGCTTTAAGACTTGCTTTAACTGTTGGTTTTTGTGGTGGGTTGACAACATTTAGCACATTTTCTCTTGAAGTTTTTGGAATGCTTACAAATCACCAATTTGTTCAAGCTTTTTCTTATATAGTTTTAAGTATTATAGTATGCGTATTAATGACAATGATAGGAGCGTATTTTGCAAAACTTGTTTAAATTTGATAAATTAAATTTTATAACTGCGGGAATGCCGATTAGAACCGGAAAAGGTTCTTATCCGCAAGCGTTTGATGTGTTAAAGGAAATGAATTTAGATGGAATGGAGTTGGAGTTTGTTCACGGGGTTAGGATGAGCGATGATAACAGAATTTTTGTAAAAGAAATGGCAAAAAACTTTGTTATTACTGCGCATGGACCTTTTTATATCAATCTAAATTCTAAAGAAGAAGAAAAAATAGAAGCTAGTGTTCAAAGAATTATTGATACAGCTGCAGTTGCTGCTCAAGCCGGAGCTTTCAGTATAACTTATCATGCGGCTTTTTACATGGGAGGAGATAAGGAAACTGTTTTTGAACAGGTTAAAACTCAAACTAAAAGAATAATTGATATACTTGAAAATGAAAAAATTAAAGTTTGGGTAAGACCTGAAACAACCGGAAAAGCCACCCAATGGGGAGATATTGATGAAATTATAAATCTTTCAAAAGAATTTGAACAAGTTCTTCCATGTGTTGATTTTTCGCATCTTCACGCAAGAAGTGCCGGTGAATATAATACTTATGATGAGTTTTCAAAGGTTCTTGAGAAAATGGGAAATAATATTGGACAATATGCACTAGAAAATTTTCACGGACATTTAGCCGGAATTGAATATACCGCAAAAGGTGAAAAACAACATCTTAACCTTGAAAATTCTGATATGAATTACAAAGACTTGATAAAAGTAATGAAAGAATTTGGGGTTAAAGGTGCTTTGGTTTGTGAAAGTCCGAATATTGAAGATGATTGCAAGTTGTTGAAAAATTATTATGAAAGCTTGTAGAAAATTAATTTCAAATTTTTTATATAAAAAATAAAAAGACCGATTTTTACGTCGGTCTTTATAATTGTGTGAGTAAATGTGTATATTTATAAGTAAACGTAGTAGTAGTTAATGTATTACGCAACAAGAGCGTCAGCAAATTCAGAGAAACCTGTTACAGTTTCTTGGCTAAGAGGTTTGTTTAAATATTTTGCTAACTTTTCTTTGTCGCAACCTTTTACATTTGCATAGGCAAAAGATACAAAATCATTATCTTCAATACCTTGCAAATCATCTAATGCTGCCATAAATGCAGAACCTGCAAATGCTTGTTCTAATCTTTTTGTAGTTGCTGCATCAGATTTATCAACACCTTTTGTTAGTTGAATGCCCCAAATTTGCGCTGCAGTTGCATCAAGTGCGCTAGCTTCAACTTTTTCTGTTTTAAATTCTGAAACTTGTTTTGTTTCAGCTGCTTTTTCTTCTTTTTGAGTGCGTCTATTATTAATAGCTTCATAATAAGCTTTTAAAGCATCTATGTTTTGTTTTTCGCCGCCGTTTCCGTTTACTTTAGTCATTTCCGTTTCTCCACATTTTTATTTACTCACAGAATATATGACGGCATGTTATTTAATAAACTTTAGTAGAAAGACAAATATTATTAAGAAATGTTTACATAATAATTATGTAAATTATTTTATATAAAATAAACTAAAGGGTAGTACATACCATACCCGCCCACACACGTATTTACTAAGAAAACGGTGGATAGGGGGTGGTAAAATGATCAATGAGATAATAAAAACCGTTATAACGGTTTTTATAACGGTTTTGAATATTCTATTAATTTGGTTATAGGGTACTAAGTTAAGTCTCATGTAAAAACTACTTACGTGGGGCTTGCCCCTATGTTCACATTATTTACTATTTTTATATATTTGTCAACCCTATTTATTACAAACAAAAATATAACCGACCGTTAAAAACAGTCGGTTATGTGCGTGAGTAAACATATATTTATTAGAAACTAAGCGATAACAACTTCAGCATTCAAATCATCTGCAATATATTCAGGCATATTTTTTACTGAAAAATCAATACTTGCAAGATTTTTCATAGAATTTTCATTCAATGCGCCATAAGTATATGCTCTGGTTAAATATGATGACCAATCATTACCTTCAATTGCATTATAAACAGCTTTTTTATCTGCTCTGTCAGCTTTTGATGTATCTAATGTTCTTGCTACTTGAGCTAAATCTTCCAAACTTCCTGCTGCCGGTTTTTTAATTGCTCCTAAATTCAAACCCATTCCTGCATAAAAGTTTGCAGATTCTAATAATTCGTCACCTAATTCTTTGTGTTCAACATTTTTGGTTTTACCAACAGGTACATCTGGTTTTATTTCTGCCGGTTTTTGTAATCCGTTTTGTTGATTTACTCTCTTGTCGTCGTTGTTGCCAAACAAGCCAAAATTTCCATTAATAGATGTCATAATTCCATTTCTCCGTTTCTTTGTTTACTCACGTTCTCTTAATTTATTTTCTTTATCCTATTAGATGTTTTCCATATTTATATAAAGTATTTATGTATTTAAAAATTGCGTAAATCATATATATTTCTTATATATTTGTTAATAAATCTTAATAATTATGCAGGAAATCATTTTCGGCGTATATGGCAGTATGACTGAATGTAGACTTATGGCTAATAGTAAAAATATCTCGTTTTGTTAATATTGTAATATCGCTGGATAAATATTGCAAAAGATAATTTGGGAATTATGAAAGAAAAAAATAGTGATTTTACAGTAAGAGAGATTGATGTATTAACTTTTTTGGTAAACGGCGATAGTAATAATGTTATTGCGGAAAAATTGTGCATTACAAATCATACTGTAAAAGCACATCTTACACAGATTTATAAAAAATTAGGGGTTACAAACAGAACATCAGCGGCAATTAAAGCGAAAGATAATAATATTATTCCTCATCCAAACTCAAAACAGCCATAAATGCTTCTTGAGGAACTTCTACTCTGCCGACTGATTTCATACGTTTTTTACCTTTCTTTTGTTTTTCCAAAAGTTTTCTTTTACGAGAAATGTCACCACCATAACATTTATCCAATACATTTTTGCGCATTGCTTTGATATTTGTTCTTGCAATTACTCTTCCACCTACTGCTGCTTGAATTGGAACTTCAAACAATTGACGAGGAATTATTTCTTTCAATTTTGCAGTTAATTTTTGACCGATATAAAACGCACTGTCCTCATGGCAAATTACAGAAAGTGCATCAACAACTTCACCTGCAAGCATAATATCAAGTTTTACAAGTTTAGAGCGTTTATAATCTTTAAACTCGTAATCCATACTTGCGTAACCTTTTGTACGTGATTTTAATTGATCATAAAAATCTGTGATAACTTCACTTAAAGGAATTTCATATTCAAGACTTGCACGAACTTTATCAATGTAAGTCATGTTTTTAAAAATTCCACGTTTAGTTTGAGCTAAATCCATCAAAGTTCCTACATAATCATTTGGAGCGATAATTTGAACTTTTACATAAGGTTCTTCAATGTAATCTCTCAATTGTGCTGGAGGAAGATTTGCAGGGTTGTCAATTTCTATCATTTCACCATTTGTTTTATAAACATGATAAACAACAGAAGGTGCAGTTGTTACGATAGAAAGTCCATATTCTCTTTCCAATCTTTCTTGAGCAATTTCCATGTGTAGCATACCTAAAAATCCGCAACGGAAACCAAATCCAAGTGCGCTTGATGTTTCTGGTTCAAAGGTAATACTACTGTCATTTAATTTAAGTTTTTCTAAAGCTTCTTTTAAATCTGCATAATCATCATTATCAACAGGATAAAGTCCAGAGAATACCATTGGTAAAGCTTCTTTGTAACCCGGAAGCGGTTCAGATGCAGGATTTTCTACTGTTGTAATTGTATCGCCTACAAATCTTGTTAATTCTTTGATAGAACCTGCAAAATATCCAACATCACCGCAGACAAGTTCATCAACTTGAACTCTCATTGGTGTTTGATATCCAAGTTCAACAACTTCATATTCTTTTCCTGATGCCATAAATCTGACTTTGTCACCAAGTCGAATTTTTCCATCCATAATCTTAAAGAAACATAGAGTTCCTAAATATTGGTCATAAGCACTGTCAAAAACCATTGCTCTAAGTGGATTTTCAGAATTATCTACAGGAGGCGGAATTAAATCAACAACTGCCTCTAAAACTTCATCAATACCAATACCGGCTTTTGCACTTACAGGAATTGCCATCGAAGCATCAATTCCCAAAACTTCTTCTATTTCTTCTTTTACTCTGTCAACATCAGCGGAAGGAAGGTCAATTTTATTAATAACAGGAATAATTTCCAAATTCTGTTCGATTGCAAGGTAAACGTTAGCCAAAGTTTGAGCCTCAACACCTTGAGTTGCATCAACGATTAACAAAGCACCTTCGCAAGCAGCAAGAGAACGTGAAACCTCATAAGAAAAATCTACGTGACCAGGAGTATCAATTAAATTTAATTCATAATCTTTACCATCTTTAGCTTTATATTTCATTCTTGCAGAGTTTAGCTTGATGGTAATCCCACGTTCACGCTCAATATCCATAGAGTCCATAATCTGGTCTTGCATATCACGTTGAGCAACAGTTCCTGTTTTTTCAAGCAATCTGTCTGCAAGGGTAGATTTTCCGTGATCAATATGGGCAATAATACAAAAGTTTCTTACATTTTCTCTATATTTCATAATTATTATTATATAGAAAAAATTCAGAACATCAAGTGAGTAAAGCTTTTTATCTCACCAAGCCTTCTGTTTCATTAAACATAACCATATAAAAATCAGGACTTGTCATATTTGGATTTTTCTTCATAAATTTTTTAACATCAAAATTATCCAAATACTTATCTAATTTTTTAAGAATTTTTTCATTATCTTCATGTTCTGTTTTTAATTTTGCGATATATTGACGTGTCATTGAAAGAATTTCGTCTTCTGTCAAAATAGGTTGTCCGCCTATTAAAACTTCATCCGGTTCTTCTTCGTCAATATACTTTTTTAATTCTTTTTTAGGATCTTCTTTTTGTCGTCTGTCATTACTATCGGAAGATGTAGAAGAAGAAATTGCTCTGTTACCAAAAGGATTGTTTACATTATTAAACATATAAGATGCCTCATTTTTTTTATTAAATTACGGCAAATAAAAAATTTTCTTTAATTAAATCATACTTTTGTATTAGATATAACCCTTACGGGATAGCACCCACCTTTCTCCTCCCTTAAGAGGGAGGATTATATATTGTTTAGCTATATTAATTACTTTTTAGCTGTTTATAATACAAATTTTGCATTAATGAGTTTAGATATCTATTATTCATCTTGCTGATGTTTAATCAAACCTGCAGTTGCTGCGTACATTGCTGCAGAAATTTCTGCAGTTGAAGAAAATGGTCCGTATGATTTAATGAATTTTGAAACATCAAATGTATTCATATACCGAGCAATTGCGGTTTGAGATTCTTCTGTCAAATTGCCAACAAATAAAATATTTTTCAAATAATTTTGCGCTTTTTCTTCAATATCAGATTCTCCATAATCGGAAGAAGAAAATTCTGTGACATCTTTATCTTCTTTTTCTTTCGCAGAAACTCCATATTCTTTGGCTTTTTGGGTTGATTGTTCCTCTTGTTCTTCTTCTACTTTTTCTTCTTCGTCAACTCCTTGAGCTGCTGATGTGTAAGCTTTTGATGATACTCCTGAAATTTCCATATACCTATCCTTTCTGTAACTACTTTTACATAATGGTATATCGGACACTTTTTTTTAGAACTTTAGAATTTATAAAGAGATGTTAAGATAAAAATTATTTTATGGTAAAATATTCTTATGGGTAAGCTCTCACTACCTCTACCGGCACAGACTTGTTAAGTAGAAAATGACGGTTAAAGGAGGTGATTAAATGATTTTCTGTATATCAGAAAAAGCACTATGGCTTATCTTTATGATAATCATAGCGCTTTTAACATTGTTTAAATAGGGAGTTAAGAAAGCTCTAAAGGTATATGCCCCCTTTAGGGCTTTTCCCTATATCTATATTATAACGTATTTTTAACAAATTTCAACCCCATGTTATTTTCATGTTATAATGAAAACTATGAGAAAACCAATTGTAGCAATAGTAGGGCGACCAAATGTCGGAAAATCAACTTTTGTAAATCGTTTGATAGGTACAAGAAACTCTATCGTTGATGATTTGCCTGGTGTAACACGTGATAGAATTTATTTTGATGTTGAATGGCAAAATAAATTATTTACTGTAATTGATACCGGTGGAATTATTCCTGGTGACGAAGATGAAATAATGTTGTCTATTTTTGATCAAGCAAAAATTGCTTGTGAAGAAGCTGACAAAATTATATTTATTGTTGATGGAAAAGAGGGTGTCAACCCTGTTGATTATGACATTGCTAATATTTTAAGACAATCCGGAAAACCGGTTTTCTTAGCAGTGAATAAATCTGATAATAAAGAATCTTTATTAATGGTGAATGATTTTTATTCATTAGCAATAGGTGAACCTATTGGTATATCAGCACTTCACGGTTCCGGTGGTGTTGGTGATTTATTGGATTTGGTTACAGAAGATTTTTCAAGAGATGTTGAAAAAGAAGAAGATAATACGATTAGAATTGCAATAGTTGGCAGACCAAATGCCGGAAAATCTTCTATTGTAAACGCTTTATTGAATGAAAACAGAGTGATTGTTTCTAATGTTTCAGGTACAACTCGAGATAGTATTGACAGTTCTATAACGTACAAAGATAGAGAATTTGTTATTGTTGATACTGCAGGTATCCGTAAAAAATCAAAAGTTGACTGGGGTGTAGAAAAATTTGCTGTAGATAGAGCAATTCGTTCAATTAGGGATTGTGACGTTGCTTTATTGGTAATTGATGCCACTCAAGGAATTTCTGATCAAGATAAAAAAATTGCATCTATTATTACAGAGGCAGGAAAAGGTTTGATTATTGCGATTAACAAATGGGATTTGATTGAAGATAAAAAATCAAATACAATTAATCAATATAACAAAAAATTGGCAAATGATATTCCTTTTTTAGAATATGCTCCGAAAATTTATATTTCAGCCGTAACAAAACAAAGATTAAATACAATTTTCACAGAAGCAGAAAGTGTTTATGCGGAATGTACAAAACGTATTTCTACAGGACTTTTGAACAAGGTTATAAAAGAGGCTTATATGCTTAATCCGCCTGCATCTTCAAAAGGTAAGCGGTTGAAAATTATGTACGTAACTCAAACAGGTATTCAGCCTCCGCATATTGTTATTTTTGCAAACAATGCAGATTTGATGAAAGATCATTATAAGCGTTATGTAGAAAATAAATTGCGTGAAGCATTTGGATTTTTCGGAACACCAATAAGGCTATCAGTAAGAGAACGTTCTGATAAAGATAAAAAATAAGCACAAAAAAGAGGATTTTTATAATCCTCTTTTTAATTCATTATAACTTGCTAACGAAACATAAAACATCGTCAAATAAGTTTTTAATCGGGACAGAAACATCAAAAGCAAGAATTTTTCTGATGTATTCGATTTTATCCTCAAAGGATAATGTTTTTCTGTGTTCTTCCGGAATTTCGGCAATAATTTGTTCAATTTTGCTTTCATCAATTTCAATTTTATATTTTTCTAGCAATTCTTCTGATAACATAATATTTTCAGAAATATTTTCAATAGGGTAAATTGCGGAAAAATCAATTTCCAATGTGTCTAGTTCGTTCAAATTTTTCATCTTTCTATTTTTAACTCCTTTTTATACTTTACACAAACGCTTCTGTTACAAAAGATGCCATTTCGTCAAACATATTTTGTAGTGGCTTTGTAATGTCAATCATTGCGTTTTCTTGAATTTCAGCTAATTGCTTATCAATTGATTTAGAAACAAACTTTTCATTTTTTTCGACTATAGGGGCGTGGAAATTGTTTTCTTCCAGTTGTTTTAATAAATCTCGAGAAAAATCTGTTGTATTTCTCAGAGAAGAAAGAATTGCACAATCAATTCTAAACAAATCTTCAGAACTCAATTCACTGCTAAGCATTCTCTCCATTGAGTCAATGTCATTAATATCCCTCATAATGCCATTGGCTACAGTGTTACAATCCATGACTGTAACGTTTTCAGTTTTTGAATCCATTTAAAGTTTTACCTCCAATTAACTATTGCACTGTCAGTAATTTTTATCTCGGATTTTTTTAGCAAAAACTTTAATAAAACAAACACATTGTTACATAATGTTTACAAAGGGCGTAAAACGTAATAAAATCAAATATCTTCCGAAAAAAAAAGTCTCGTTGTTTGACAAGACTTATAAATATACATTTACCCCACACTCTTTATAACACAAAAGAGTGTATTTGTCAACACGTAACGAAATGTTTTAATTTCTAATTCAAGTAACCAACTATAACTCTGTCAATTCCTGCCAAATCTTTTATTACTTCAATATTAGAAAAACCACTTTTTTCCATAATAGATTTAACATCATTTGATTGTCCAATTCCGAGTTCAAATAGTAAATATCCTTTACTATTAAGGATTTTTGGTGCATTTTTAGTTATTTTTTCGTAAAATTCCAACCCTTTTTCGTCGGTTGTGTAAAGTGCAAGTTCAGGATCAAATTTTACTTCTGTTTGAATATTTTCTTTTTCTAATGGCGGAATATATGGAGGATTTGATATGATTATGTCAAATTTTTCACCATCTTTTATGTTTGAAAAAACGTCAGATTTTCTAAAAATTGCTTTATTAAAAAGGTTTAATTTAGATGCGTTATCTAGTGCTGTATTTAAAGCATCGGAAGAAATATCAAGCCCAATTATTTGACAATCAGTGTATTTTGCTATCATACAAGCGATACATCCAGAGCCTGTTCCGACATCCAGAGCCATTTTAAAATTATTTTTATTAATTATCTCAATTGCTTTTCTTACAAGGATTTCTGTTTCATCACGTGGAATTAAGACGGATTGATTAACGATAAATTTTTCGCCCATAAAATCTGCAAAACCGATAATATGTTGGATAGGCTGACGAGTTTTGGCTCTTAATTCGGCTTTTTCCTTCACAATACGGAGCTTTTCGTAAGTTAATTTGTTTCCCATAACAATATCTTTAACCCCATAATTAGCAAAATGTTCTAGAAGCATTTTTACTTCCGTATTTGCTTCGTTAGGCTCTATTCCGCTATCAGTCAATATTTTCAAAATCTCTTGAATACTCATTTATAATCCTATCTATCTCATCTCTTGCTTGTAATTTTGAGGTTAATTCTTGTTTTTCTAAATTATATTTTTTACAAAGTTTTTCGTAATAATAAAGTTGTTTTTTTGTCGGAGTTTCTTTTGACATTTTGACTTCTCTCAAAAAAGCTCGTTTTTTCTTTTCATATTCTTTTTGTGCCTGGATGATTGGTTCTTGTTTTTTCTTGTAATCATAGTATTTTCGGCACTCTTTTAAGAAAAGTATAGTATCTTTCAAAAAAGTTTCGTCATCAAGATAATTTTCTAAAAACTCAAAATGCGGATTATTTATCTCAAAGTAATATCTCTCATCTTCCAAAAATTTGTCAAGTATATCATTAACAGATAATTCCGGCGATTTTTTCACTAAAGCACGCAAAAAGTTGCACAATGCAGACTTTTGGTTCTTTGTCATATCTAAATAAATCTGATTTTTTACCTGATACATAAGTCGATTTTAGCAAAAAATAAATACATTTACAAAATATTAATTTCAGATTAAAATAACAGTAAAGGGAAGCTCCTGCTTGCCACCACCATCACAGACTTGTTAAGTAGACTTTAAATGGAAAGGTGGCGGATTTTCGGAAGGGTGCCGTGTGAGCGTTAGCGAACCCAACCCGTAAGGTGGAGCCGGATTATACTCCGGCGACAGCCCGAATAATCCGTTTGATGTGGAATTCTGTATTACAGAAAAAGCGCTATGGCTTATCTTTTGGATAATCATAGCACTTAAATCGCTTAAATAGGGAGTTAAGTAAGATCTCAAGAGCCAAGACAAGACCTCTTGAGGTCTTTCCCTACATGCACATTATTTACGATATTATGAATTTTGTCAAGTGTAAAATTTTATTTTTTAAACAAATCCTTAACACTGAATTTGTCGAGTTTTTCGTTATGAAACTCAAGAAATTTTTTCGCAATAGGATTTGTTTGGCGAGAAACTTTCTTCTCTGTATGCTTTTCTTCAGTTTTGGTTTTATTTTCGATTACTGTAAAATCTCTCTTGTCCATAAAACTATTATACCTCTATTTTTATAAAAAAGTATTCGTTAAAAAAATTGACAAAATTTTATATAAAAAGTATATAATATTACATTTCGTTACATTTGTAGTTTTGCAATTCTTAGTTGAAAAACACCTTCTATATCAACACTGTTAAGCATTTCACCTATTAAATCATTTGGATTTATGTTTTTTGTAAATTCCGGTAAAATTCCTAAAATTTTTACTTCTGTATATTCCTCAATCAATCGTGGCATAAGTCTTAAGTTCACGTCATCGCATTTTTGTGGATAGTTGTTAAGAATAACTCCTCGCATATTAATTCCTGTTTCTTTTGCGTGATTAATTGAAAGGATTACGTTGTTTAAAGACGGATTTTTTGCGGAAACAACCATTAATAAAGGCAAATCAAGGCATTTTATCATATCTTCTTCCAAAAAATTTTTACTTAAAGGTGAAGCAAGGCCGGAAACTCCGTCAACAACTAGACATTCGTTTACATCTTGAATATTTTGGAAATCTCTTAAAATAGTGTTTCTTTCAATTACAATATTTTCTGCTGCAGCAGCTAAAAGAGGTGAATTTTTGGATTTGAAAAGGTATGAATAATATGTTTTGATGTATGGGTCAACAAACTTTATGAATGCAATATCAGGAGATTGAACGAAGTTATTTAGTATTTCTACACCGGTTTCAATTGGTTTGTAAACTCCTGTTGAATACCCAAGACTATTCATTGTAGCAGTTAGTCCGGCTGTTACAAAAATTTTATCTGAATGTTCGTCTGCCCCTGTTATGTACAAATTTAGCATAAGCTAATACTAACACTTAATACGTCATTTGCCAATTGTCATTAATCAATTTTCCTACTGCTTTTAAAATAATTTTTATAAATTAATGAATTGAAACAAATAGCACTAAAAATATTAAAAGTGAAATAACAAATGTTATTCCAACTAATATCCAAAATATTGGAAAACTCTTTTTAGATTTGCAAACCATTACGGATGACTGTTTTTTAGTAGTTTTTTTCTTTGTTGTTTTAGTTGATTTTGATTTTGTTGCAGAAGATTTTTTTAATTTTGGTTCGTCAAAGTCACTTGATTTAACAGCTTTTTCTTTTGCTTCTTTATACCTATCTGAAAGTTTTTTGTTTTTTTCACCCGTAACTAAAAGTTCCGTATCATAACTCAATCGCATAATTTTTGGGTTAGCTTTTCTATTATAAATGCAATAACTTATCGCAACTTCAAAAGCTCTTTTTAAGCACTCCAAAGCTTCCATTCCGTCTTTTTTTACAGAACCTGAATGAACAGCACTATTTCCGTGTTTTTTCAGAAAATATAAATCGTTGATAAACTCTTTTTCTTCAATATTTCCAAACGAGCAATCATTAAGAGTAGCAAGCATTTCGTCAAAAGTTTCTTCTGTTGTTCGATTTTTGCCTAAAACTTTTTTACAAACATGTTCTCCAAAACGTCTTGTCTGAACCATAGATTGCTCAAAATATTCGTCACGATATAATTTTTCGGCTTCTGCAACGATTTCAAATAAATTTTTATCTACTTTTTTTAAAAAATCAAAATTTGTTGGCATTGGTAAATAAACATATTGGCGAGATATCTATCCCGCCTAACCTTTAATTTTTAGTAAAAAATAGGGAAGGTTTTTCCTTCCCTATTTTGTCGTTATTTAGAAATTCTACCAGGAACTACAACTCCGCCTTTTAAGTTCTTTTTGTAAAACTCTACGTGTGGTTGAAGTACGCTATCCAAAACTTCTGGGAATTCTTTTCCACCCATAATTTTTTCAACGATTTCTTGGTAAACTGTTGCAAATGCTCTCAATTGAGTTAAAGCACCAGCTGCTGCCGGAGTTAAACCCATACCTTGAGTTTTAGCAGTTTCTAAGAAGAAAGCACCTGTAACTTCGTAAGATTTTGTCAAAGCTTCAACATAGCTTTCAGCGTTTTCTTTGCAAACACCGTTATCTTGAGGAACTGTCAATGCAAATGCAAATTTATTAGCAGGATTGAAGTGTGCTTCTGCTGAGTGGTGCATAGCATCAGGAACTTTTGCAACCTGTTTCAAAGTATCTTTTACAGATTCGTTTTGCATTTGTGCATGCCAGTAAACAGTGTTTTCAAAAATTGAACCCATATATTGGTGAACTGATGTCAAAATACCGTTCATTTTAGCATTAGCCCAGAAAATACCTTCTTTTAAAGCGTCATTAATGCTTAAATCAGCAGTTAAAGCTTCAGAAGAAATTTCTTGAGCAGCGTTTAACATAGTAACCATATCTTCTTTTTTCATGCCTGCATAAGCAAGAGTAAATAAAGCGTGATCATCAAATGCTGAGAAACGACCACCTACATCATCATGAATAAACAAGTCACCTAACCAACCTTGTTCATTAGAAGTTCTTCTTAATTCGCTTTTTTCTGCATTTCCGTCAGTAACGGCAATAAAATGTTTGTGAGCAAGTTTTTCAGCTTCTTCTTGTGATTTACCTTGAGCTTTGTAAGCATCGGTAAGCATAGCAAGAACTCTCAAGAAACCATCTTTAGTTTCAAAAGTAGAACCTGATTTAGATGCGATTAGGTAGTTTGATTCAAGAACATTGTCTTCTAATCTGTATAAAAATCTTTCTAAACTTGCAGAATCAACATCTGAATAAAATTCAATTGTATCATGTTTAACATTCAAACCATTGATAGACAACATATGTTCAACAGTGTGTTTTGAACCGCCAATACCCATAACGCTAAGTTTTTTAGCACCTGTTTGAGCTTTCAATTTATTTGCAAGTTCATAAATCTCATCAACTCTTTTTGCTTGATTTTCAGGTAAGTTTACCCAGTTCAAGAACTGTCCTTTTTTGTTAGCTCTTGAAGAAAATTCGTTAACAAATTCACTTACTTTTGGAGAATATTCGCCAAAATCAACACCAGTGAATTTTACAGTTACGTTAGAATTTTTTGTCAACATAATAACCTCTTTCTTTGTGTTCACAGTGATATTTTAGCATAAATAAGAGGAAAGTGAAAAGAAAGTTTTGTTGTCGGGTTAGTATATTTTTAATAACTTTTTTACGCAGACTGTAATTTTATATCGTATTTATAACCTAAACCTCTAATAAGTTTAAATGCCGTATCTATACGAGGAGTTACTTTACCATTCAAAATATCATATAAATTAGCTCTATTTAAACCTGCATTATTGGCAATACGTGTAATTGCACCACGTTCGCTATGTTTTACAACTTCTAATAAACATTCTACAAATTCATCAACATCGCCAGTGTTCAAAAACTCATTTAGAGTATCTTCTAGCCATGCTTGTGTAAACCCTTTATCTTTAAAGCATTCTGCAAAATGGTCATCAAAATTTGGGGCTTTTTTTATAAAATCTTGTAATTTATCTTTATCAAATTCTATCATATTGAGTTTCTCCTAATGAAATCATTAAAATAACTATTACACTTATTTATTATTTGTTTTTGGTCTTTTTTCTCACTACCACCAACAAATAGAACTAAAACACTATTTAAATCATAGTAATAAATTCTATATCCTTTACCAAAATTCATTCTAATTTCAGATAATTCAGAGTTCTGTAGTGGTTTATGATCGGCATAATTTCCCTCAATAACTTTTCTCACTTGTTTTTCAATTCTGACTTTTATTGAATTATCTAAATTATTGAACCATTTTAGATATGGACATTCACCATCTTGTGTATAATAATAAACTATTGTTTTCATTACTTTTTCTAATTATATTGTATCCCAAACCGACAGTTTTGTCAAGATGCAGACACTGCCAATAAGGCTCAAAGCGTCTAACTACACATCTTTTTTGATTTTCTTCATCAATAGTAACAATGGAATTACGGCTAAACAAAGCACCCCAAATATTCTGAATGAATCTATAAACGCCCATAACGTTGATTGTTTTACTAATTGTCCATAATATGAATACTGCGCCATATACTGAGCTACAGAATGTTCTGTATAAGCTGACAATGCACCGGCAGTTGTTTGAACTCTTTCAATAAATGCAGGATTTAATTCTGACATTTTTCCAACCAACATGTATTGGTGAACTTGTGCAAATCTTGTCAACATAGTTGCAACAAGGGATGTTCCTATTGCACTTCCGATATTTTTCAATAAGTTTTGGATACCTGTTGCATTTGTCATTTGTTCATTTTTGAGTGTATCAACAGACAAATTCATAATAGGAACCATCGAAAGTCCCATTCCCATTCCCATAAAGAAATTCGGAATTGCAATATTCATATTTGAAATCTGTAAATTTAAAGACCCGAAAACCAAACTTGAACCACCAATAAGTGCCAGTCCTAGCATTACAAATAATCTGTTATCAATTTTATTTGATAAAGTTCCTGTTATAAGCATTGATAACATACTTCCAAACCCTCTTGGCATCATAGTTGCACCACTCAAAAATGCCGTATATCCCATCATACTTTGTAAAAACTGAGGAAGAATTGCCAGTGACGCATACAAAACCGCCTGAATTACAACCTGAATAATAGTTCCGGCTGAAAAGTTTCTATCTTTAAATACTGATAAATCTACAAGAGAATCTTTATTTGTAAGTTGTGAATGAAAAAATAAAATACAAGCAACAACCGAAACACCGAAAGTCCAACAAATCCAAGTTGCATTGAACCAATCTGCATTATTACCTTTGTCCAAAACTGTCTGCAAAGTTACAAGCCAAATAGTTAGATAAAAGAACCCTTTTCCGTCGATTTTTACATTATGTTGTCGCTTTGCATAAGGCGGATCTTCAATAAGTTTTTTAGACAAAAGAGCCGCAATACAACCAAAAGGCACATTTATATAAAAAATCCAAGGCCAAGTCCAGTTGTCTGTAATCCATCCACCCAAAACAGGCCCGATAATAGGAGCAAGAATTACTCCCATACCGAAAACAGACATTGCTGCGCCACGTTGTTCTTTTGTGAAACTTTCGATAATTATGGCTTGTGAAATAGGTAAAATTCCGCCACCGCCAAAACCTTGCAAAATACGGGCAAAAATCATAAATTCAATATTTTTTGCCATACCGCAAAGCATTGATGCAATCGTAAACATTAAAATACTTATTATAAAAAAGTTTTTCCGCCCACAAAGTTTACTAAAAAAATCAACTGCCGGAATAACAATACCGGCTGCAATCAAATAACTTGTCAAAATCCACATGGATTCATCTCTTGTAGCCGAAAAACTTCCTGCCATGTGAGGTAAGGCAACATTTCCGATTGTTCCGTCAAGAACATAAATAAAAACTGCAAGCATAACCGGAATAATCATTATCCACGGATTAATTTTCGGTTTCCATTCTTCAGTTGTCGTTTGTGGCATTTAGTATCCTTTATCTCTACTTCTTTTCTTCACCTTTCATTATAAACATAAAGGGTATTAAAATAAAACAACATGTCGCAAAAACTTTAAAAGTTGTCATATAAGCACACAATGTTGATTGCTGAATTAATTGATTATAAAGCATTTTACTTGCCATATATGTTGAATTTAGCATATCTCCGGCTTGATTAATAAAAGAGCCTGCATAAGTGCTTAATCTATCAGCAAATTGTGGATTTAAGTCATTTGCAAATTTAACAAGTCCGTTTTGATGAATTTGAGAAAACCTTGAAATCATTGTTGCAACAAGAGAAGTTCCAATTGCACCGCCAATAGTTTTTAACAAATTCTGTAACCCTGATGCGTTTGTCATCTGGTCGTTTCTCAAAGTTATACAAGATAGAGTTGTAATTGGCATAAATGAAAATACCAAACCGATACCAAAAATCATGTTTGGAATTGCAATATTCATTGGGTTAATTTGCAAGTTCAAATCGCTTAACATCCATCCGCCTAAACCAAGACAGAACAAACCTATCAAGCCATAAGTTCGATATTTTAATTTTCCGCCAAGCGCACCAAAAACTAATAGCGCAATAAGTGACCCCAAACCTCTAGGCATAATAGCAAGTCCGCTTAAAAATGAATCATATCCTAACATTCCCTGTAACATTTGAGGCAACATAGCTAAAGAACCTAACATTACTGCGTTAATAAGTACCAACATACAAGTTCCGAAAAGGTAATTGGTATCTTTCAACACATCCAAATGAACAATCGGATTTTTATCTCTAACCTGTGACATAAAGAATAATACACAACCAATCAATGCAACCAAGCTGAACCAACATACCCAAGTTGCATTAAACCAATCCGCATCATTACCTTTATCAAATACAATTTGTAATGGAATTAGCCAAATACATAGCCATAAAAAGCCCATTTTATCAAGTTTAATATTATTCTGTTTAGTGGCATAAGGGGGATCTTCTAAAAATTTTTTCGCCATAGCTATACACATAAAACCAACCGGTACATTTATAAAGAAAATGTATGGCCAAGACCAGTTTTCTGTAATATAACCACCCATAACAGGTCCAATAATAGGAGCAATAATTACAACAAGTCCGAATATTGCCATTGCTTTGTTTCTAGCTTCACCTTTAAAGCTTTCCATACAAACAGCTTGCGCCATCGGCATTAAACATCCGCCGCCAAAACCTTGTAAAGCCCTTGCAATAACAATCATTACAATAGAATTAGCAATTCCGCATAAAAATGATGCTATAGTGAAAACAAACACACCTAACATAAAGAAGTTTTTTCTACCCATCAATTTACACAAAAAATCAATCATTGGGATAATAATGCTACTTGCCATTAAATAACTTGTTAAAACCCATATAGATTCTTGTGAACTAACTGAAAAAGTTCCTGCAATATGTGGTAATGCTACGTTCGCTACTGTTTCATCTAACGCATACATAAATGTAGCAATCATTACCGGCATGATAATCAGCCATGGGTTATTCTTGGGAACCCATTCTTGTGTTTGTTCTATTGTTTCTGACATTTGTTTGTAAATCCTTTTTTATATAAAGCGAAAAGTGAGACGTGAAAAAACTTTTCGTTCGCTACGCTCAATAATAACTTTTGTGCGTTAGCACTTATATGAAATTTTCACGTTTCACTTTTTACTAAAATACTATTTTACTTTAACCTTTGGTACAACTGACATTCCAGGAACGATGTTGTAAACATTAGGGTCGATTTTTTCAGTAAATACGATTTTTACAGGTATTCTTTGTACGATTTTAACAAATGAACCTACAGCGTTTTCCGGTGGGAACAAGCTTGATTTAGCACCAGATGCTCTTTGAATACTGTCGATTTTACCTTTGAATACGTGATCTGGATATGTGTCAATTTTAATATCAACTTCTTGACCAACTTTCATGTTACGTAATTGGTTTTCTTTGTAGTTTGCAACAACCCAAACATTTTCAGGAACAATTACGAACAAAGGAGTTCCAACATTAACATACATACCTTTTTCAACTCTTCTTGAAGAAACTGTTCCTGTTTGAGGAGCATAAATATTTGTGTAAGAAAGGTTTAATTTTGCTTTATCTCTTTGTGCTTTAATTTCTTTCAAATCAGCATCAGCAACTTTGTTTCCGCCTTGAGATAACAAAGCTTCTTCTGATTGAGTTAAGTTTGCTTGCGCTGTATCATATTTTGCTTGTGCTGTATCAAGAGTTTGTTTTGAAACTGCACCTTGAGCAAATAAGTTTTTATATCTGTCTAAGTCTTTTTTAGCTACATCAATATTAGTTTGCATAGCTTTAAAGTTAGCTTTTGCATTCTTTTGGTTTAATAAAGTTTTTTCATACTTTGCTTCAGCTTGAGCAAGTGCGATTTCATAATCAGCAGGATCAATTTTAGCAACTAAATCGCCTTCTTTAACCTTTTGGTTATCAGTTACATAAGATTCAATAATTTGACCGTTTACACGTGGCGCAACTTGAACAGTAGTTGTTTCTACGTAGGCATCATCTGTTGATTGATAAATCAAAGCATCATGAATAATATATGCTGCCGCTGCTGCAATTACTGCACCAATACCGATTATGATAAATCTTTTGAACGGTTTGTGTTCTTTTTTTACTTCTTCTTGTTGAGTTTCTTCAACATTCTTATTCTGTTCTTCCATTTTCTACCTCATTATTTCCTAATTAATTATATATTCGTTTCTACAACCTTTTCAAGTTCAAATCTAAACTCTTTCAAAACAGTTTGAACTCTTTGCATATCCTCAGGAGGAATTCTTTTCGTAACTCCGCTAAGATATGTTTTAATTTTGTTATTAATACTATTTAACTCTTGTAAACCGGTTTCTGTAATTCCCATTTTTTTCACCAGTCTGTTGTTTTTAGTATCAATAAATCTTGTAATAAATCCTTTTCGTTCCAATTCATTTAAAATTCTACCGGTATTTGCTCTATCTTTAAGAATAAGTTTTGCTAAATCTCGTTGACAAATTCCTGCATTAATAGAAACAGTATCAAGAGTAATATATTCATCTAACGAAATATTTAATTCAAGTTTTTTAAATAACTGATTTGTTAACATGTTCATTAATCTTGATGTTTGTTCCAGTTCATAATTTATACTATCCGTATAATGCTCTAATTCGTTATCTGCCACGAGTTTTCCTTTATTTTTGTAATTTGTTTTATCATTTTAATTTATGTTGTAAAAAAAATATGTTGCATTTACAACAATATTATGCTAACATATTGATATAAAAAATGCAAGTACATTTTCAAAAGAAGTCAATAAGGCAATAAGTGAATAGGTCAATAAGTTCTTATAACTCGCTTCGCTCGAAAATATACATTGGTGTAAAACACCCGAAACGAACTTATTCACTTATTCACAAAAATAAATAAAGGAACAAAGATGAAAAAGATTATAACAACAGCACTACTCGCAAGCATGCTTAGCATGACAATCATGCCTGCCGTTGCGGTAAGTGGAAAAAATACAACTACACCAAAACAATTTAAAAGCATGATTTCTAAAAACAAAAAAACTCAACAATCAGATGATTACAAATTTAATTATGTAAATATGAATTGGTGGGGAAATTTTAATGACGATTTACTAAACGGATACATTGAAAAAGCTGTTTTAAATAACTATGACCTTAAAATGGCAACAATCAATGTTGAAGAATATTACCAAAATGTAAGACTTCAATTTGCAAACGAATTACCTAGTGCAGTTGGCGGTTTTGGACCAGGAGTATTTAAAGCTCCAGGCATGACAAATACTAAAGCAGCTTTTGGGTTGCCGATTATTGTTCAATATGAAGCTGACATCTTTTTGAAAAATCACAATAAAACAAAAGCAGTAAAAAAACTTTACGAAGGTTCAAAACTTGATGAACGTGCAGCATATATTTCTGTTGCATCTGCAGTAGGTTCAACTTATTTTAATATAATTAACCTTGATAAAATGATTTCACTTCAAGAACAAATTGTTAATATCAGACAAGAAATTTATAACTTAATGCTTATACGTAATAAAGAAGGTTTAACTTCTACTGCTGATACTGTAAAAGCTAACAAAGCTCTTGTTGCAGGTCAAACAGATTTGATTGAATTGAAAAAGAATAGAGAAAAAATGCTTAACCAAATGTGTGTTTTGATTGGAGAAAGTCCGGAAAACGCTAATTCAATTAAAAGAAATTCTTTGGATAGCATAAATTATCAACTGGCAATTCCATCAGAAATTCCATCAGAAATTATTACTCAAAGACCAGATTATATGAAAGCTGAATTGATGGTTGAAAAAGCAGGTATTGATGTAAAAGTTGCCAAAAAAGAATTTTTACCGTCAATTAATATTTTAGGTGGCGCATTATTCAATGCTGGTGATATTGGAAGTTTATTCACTACTAAAAATATGCTTTTAGGTGTTGGCGGTGGTTTGATGACACCGTTATTTCAAGGTGGTTCATTAATTGCAAACTTGAAATTGAAAAAAGCAACTTATGAAAGAATTTTGCAAGATTATTACAAAACAAATTTGACAGCTATTCAAGAGGTCAATGACGCACTTGTTGCTTCAAGATTAGACAAAGATAAAATGACCCAAACAACAAAACAATACAACCTGGAAAAATCTGATTACAAGTATAATGAGAAAAAATTCAATCAAGGAACAATCTCAAAACTTGATTTAATTCAATATCAAGAAAACTTGTTGACAATAGAAAAACTTGTAGCGCAACAAAAAGTTGAATGTATGACAGATGCAATCAGTTTATACAAAGCTACAGGCAGCAAACCGTATGACTATGTAAACTAGTGTTACGTATGCGAAAAGGGGTATTATTTCCCCACAAAATAAAATTTAATAAATCACATATAATCATCACCTCTTTACTTTAAATTATTAAAGTAATGTGCCGGCAAGTCTCACTAATTGCCGGCTTTTTATTTTATAATTTTTTTCCATTTTTTGTAGTAAAAGAATTAGTGATTAGAATTTGGGATGATTTTTCACGCTTATTTATTAATTTCCAATATAATTACTATAATCTACATCACAGTATTTTTTTATCCCACGAATACATTTTTGATAATCAAGGTTTTCTCTTGTTATAACCCAGCCAGTACAACCCCAACCATTCATGGCCTGCACTTTGTCATCATTTTTTAAATCACATAAATTTTTTATTAAATTTTCAGAATCTATTTTTAAAAATGGAATTATTTTGTCATCTTTTATTGAGAATGCAAAAGCATCATATCCACCACGATTAGGTTTTTTAGGACCGTTTAAATCAACAAGAATTTTGTCCTGTTGCCAAACACCATCCCAACCAAAACCTATTGTAACTCCATCCGGAGTAACAAGACTAAGTTTGCCTTTTCCTGCTCTTTCACCATAACCGTAAGTGTAATCATTTCCTAACAATGTTTTGTAATAACCCCTTGAATAACAACCTACAAATTCGTTATGACATTCTTTTACTTTTTTATATTGTTTTTTTAATATGTTAAAAAATTCAACATACTGTTCATCTTCGCCTCTATCATATATCGAGCTATCTGCAGACCATTTGAATGGTTCTCCTGTTTCTTGCATATAGAGTTCATAACTCTGTGATAACACAGAATAAACCTTTTTTAATTTTGCAACAGTTTCTTTTTCTTTGTACCCTTCAATAACGCTTGGAATAGTTAATGCTGCAACAATTCCGATTATTCCGAGAGTGATGAGTACTTCTGCCAACGTAAATGCACAAAATTTATTCTTTTGCTTTTTAATCATAATAAATCCTCCCAGATGGTTCTATGTATAGAAAACTATATGTACTATTTTAACATATTATTTCTATGTATGCAACACCTAAATAATAAAAATTCATCTATTATCCTTAAAATATTAGCCAAAGTAATTAAACAAGAACGGGAAAAACAAAAGAAATCACTTAGGCTTTTTGCAGATGAATTTGATATACAAAAATCCCTATTAAGTAGAATAGAAAATGGAAAAAATGAAGTAAAAATAATCTCTTTGTGGACAATTAGTGAAGCATTAGGATTATCAATGTCAGAATTATTTGAAAAAGTAGAAAAAGAATTACCAAAAGATTTTTCACTAATAGAAAAGTAAATTTATGTATTAATGGCTATGTATGTAGCACCTCGTTTAAGTTGTCGCCACCGAATTTCATTAAAATTTCATCTATCAAAACACAAGCTATTCTGTTTTCGGCAACAACAGAACACGCTTCAACTGCACAAGTATCAGAACGTTCAAAATGCGCTTCTGTTTGTTCCATTGTTTTTGCATCAACTGTATTTAGTGGTTTTCTTAATGTCGGAATTGGTTTCATTATTGCAGTAACAACTAAAGGTTCTCCATTTGTCATTCCACCTTCAATTCCACCTGCGTTATTGGTTTTGCGAACAATTTTTCCATCTTCGACATACATCTGATCATGAAATTCACTTCCCAACATTTTATAAGCATTATTGTTTCCTATAGAAACTGCTTTTACTGCCGGAATACTCATAATAGCTTGTGCAATTTTTCCATCAAGCATTCTATCCCAATGTACGTAAGAGCCTAGTCCTACAGGAAGATTTTCGTAAACAATTTCAAACTTGCCTCCGAGTGTATCACCAATTTCTTTAGCTTTGTCAATTTCTTTATGAAATTCTTCTTCTGTCTTGCCATTTCCGATTTGAATAATTTTTGAAGAGCAAGTTATTTCAAACTGTTTTAACATCAATTTTGCAACAGCGCCAACCGCAACTTCTATAGCGGTTTTTCTTGCACTGGAACGTTCTAGGATATTTCTTAAATCTGTTTGATTGTATTTTATACTTCCTGCATAGTCAGCGTGTCCCGGTCTGTATTTTGAAAACGATTTTTCGTCAGTAAAATCTTCCGGATTTGTACTCATAATTTTTTGCCAGTTTTCAAAATCTTTGTTTTGTATAACAAGAGTAACCGGTGAACCCAAAGTTTTTCCAAATCTGACACCTGATGTAATTTCTACTGTATCAGATTCAATTTTCATTCTTCCGCCACGACCGTAACCTCCTTGACGGCGTTTAAGTTCGGAATTTATAAAATCTGTGTCTATTTTAAATCCTGCAGGAATTCCCTCTATTATTGCGGTCAAGCATTTCCCATGACTTTCACCGGCTGTTAAAAATCTAAATTTATTCATATTTTTTTATTAATTAATAATTATTTGGGAAAATATATTCCCTTGCTCTACATTTTGTTAATACTTATTTTGCATATTTTAGAAAAATTTGTTCTTTTGTTTGCATTAATTCTTCTGTAATTTGCCATTTTCCATTAATTTTTTTAACAATCATATATGTTTTAAGTTTGTAAGTTTCGCCTTTTGGTTGTCTTAAAGAACTAACTTTGTATGAACCGTTGCCTAAAGATGTAACGGAAATATTAGTATATGTGTTTTTATAACCTCTCATTCTTGCACCGGCTTGACCAATTTTCATCTGTTTAATATAAGTTGCAGTGTTTGTGTTAACGTTAACCAATTGACCATTTGGTTTTATAACTTGTCTAATAATTTTTGCGTTAGGAGAATACATTGTAGCAACGGTTGCACTATAAGAATTTGCTGCAGCAACGTAACTATTAAAGAAATTTAATGCCTCTTGTGCGCTATTTGCAAAAGCTTGCAATCCGGTCATCATCATAATTGTAAATACTGTTAATATAGATAATAATTTTTTCATTTTCAATTCCTTTTTTATTCTACACATAAATATAACGATTTTTTTAATAATTTTGTTCATTTTAATTATATCATATAAACGTTGAATGTCATTACTCTCAATATGTAGTATAAATGAATTATGAATACTCAGGTTTTGTCAGAATATTTAGATTTTCTTGAAATTGAAAAAGGTTTGAGTGAAAACACGCTTGAGGCTTATAGAAGGGATTTGACTGATTTTTTTGATTTTTGTAATGATGTGGATATCAATAATATTCAGCGAACTCAAATTAATACTTACGTAAGAAAATTACATGAGAAAAAATATTCTCCAACCAGTGTAATGAGAAAAATTGCTTCTTTAAGAGGATTTTTTAAATGGGCTTGTGCCAATGAAAAAACTAAATCAAATCCGACATTAACACTTGAACAACCAAAAATTCCACAAAAATTACCAAAAGTAATGACGTTAGAAGAAATAAATTCTATCTTAAATCAGGATTTGACAAAACTCCATAGGGTAATTGTAGAACTGCTTTACGGTTGCGGATTGCGAGTTTCTGAATTAGTTAATTTGAAAATAAATGACTATGATTTGAATGGTAAATATCTTGAATGCACAGGCAAAGGTTCTAAAGACAGAATTGTTCCGTTGGGCAAAAAAGCGATTAAAGCGATTAAAGATTATTTGCCGGAACGAGATTACAATATGCAAAAATACAATTTGCAAACCAAGCAACTTTTGGTAAACGAAAAAGGAAAAATTGTTACACGGCAAGAGGTTTATACTTTCATTCATGAACAAGGTCAAAAATTGCACAAAGCAATATCCCCGCACACTCTCAGACATACATTTGCGACACATTTGTTAGAAAACGGAGCGGATTTGAGAGTTGTACAAGAGCTTTTGGGGCATAGTGATGTATCAACAACTCAATTATATACTCATATCAGTAAAAAAAGATTGAAAGAAGTTTATTTTGCGATAAATGGAAAAGGTTAGTTAATACCTCAAAGGTATTTTTGAACGGTTTACGATTTTATGCTCATAGCCAAAGTTTGCAAGCATTCTACATGTACTTGTGTAAAAAATATTTTCATTCAAAGTTGGACCGATATTTATGCAACCGACTGTTTTTTTCAAAAATTTATATTCTATATAAGGAATAAATAAACCATTTTTCTCGCAAATTTTTGTTTGTTTTGCGAAATTTGTTCCTGTATTGTTTATAAAAATTATTCTATATTCTTTTTCATCTTTAAAATGCGGATTTTTAAAGAACAAACTAATTATGCTTAAAATATCAATCAATTCAATTGTTATATCAAGTTGTTTTTCTTTGTTTTTAATGCTTTTCAAAGCTTTTTCGTATAATTTGTTCCATTTTTCAAAAATCAATTTTAAAACTGTAATTTGCTTTTTCTTTTCATAAATTATGTTTCCATACACAGAATTAAACCCGATTTTTTCCATGTCTGCAATCAGGTCTTTTTTACAAAAACCAATATTGTATCCGGTGTATTTTTGTCCTTTTGCATAATTGTTCCACAAAGTTAAGTTGTCACCATCTGTGGAAAAAGAAATTGTGTAATATTCGTGTTTATACCCAAAATCATCAGAGCCATTGATAATATTTGTATATTTTGTATAAAAATGTTCTTTGATTTTTGCAAACAACTCTTGATTGAGTTCTGGCATTTCATCAATAAGATTAAAAATAAGTTTGTAAGAATACGTGACTTCTTCTTTATCATTAAGATAAAGCGCATTAGAAAATCTTATTGTCCCAGATTCTAATATACTGAGCAACTTTTCAGGTTTTGTATAATGGAATAAAATACTATTTGAACCATTATCAAGAATTTTTCGAACTTTTGGTATTTTTTCTAGCAAACTATCATAATTTATCATAATTATAAACTCCATCTATATTATAACATATTTTTGAAAAAATTTCAGGTGATATAATGTAAATGGAGATAAAAATGAAAAAATTATTTTTAATTTTTATAT
>SAMEA104315420__coassemble_710_pt1 | contig 18453 bp, 23 predicted proteins | sample SAMEA104315420__metabat2_high_PE_040 | metagenome-assembled genome bin SAMEA104315420 (sample SAMEA104315420) | gut metagenome | biome: Monkey gut; feature: monkey-associated habitat; material: faeces | place: China | collected 2013
CAGAAAACAAATTGAAGCATCTGATTCTGAATACGATAGAGAAAAACTTCAAGAACGAGTTGCAAAACTTTCTGGTGGCGTTGCAGTAATTGAAGTTGGTGCTGCATCTGAAGTTGAACTTAAAGAAAGGAAATTGAGAATTGAAGATGCTTTGAACGCAACTCGTGCGGCTAACGAAGAAGGTATTGTTCCTGGTGGTGGCGTTGCACTTGTAAGAGTTCAACAAAAATTGTCTAAGATGATTGAAACAACAACATTTGGTTCTGATGACGAAAAAATAGGTTTCAAAATCTTGACTGCCGCTCTTGATGTACCTTTAAGATCAATTGCTCATAACGCAGGTGCAAAAGCTGATGTTGTAATTGATACAGTAATGTCACACGAAGCAGCATACGGATATGATGCCTTGAATGATGAATATGTTGATATGTTCAAATCAGGTATCGTTGACCCTGCTAAGGTAACTCGTTCAGCACTAGAAAACGCTGCATCAGTAGGTTCTATGTTGTTAACAACAGAAGCTGCAGTTGTAGATATTCCGGAAGAAAAACCTGAAGTTCCTGCTATGCCACAAGGTATGGGCGGTATGGGCGGATTTTAATCCGAATAAAAATAATACTTAAACTAAAAGAGCAATTTGAAAAATTCAAATTGCTCTTTTTTGCTTCCTATTCTTCAAAATCAAGTATTCCTCTTTTTATAAATGGACCACCAGAGCCATCATTATCAACATTCAAATTACCGTGTTTTCCATATGTTTGAACAGGTTCTTGAGATGTTTTTATTGGTACTGGTTTATTATTTTCTAATTTATATTTATTACCTTGTGCGTCAACCAAAGTTTTATCTTGCTGAACAGTGTACATTGTACCTCCAAAATTTAATTGAGCATTTGGATGGTAAAATGTACTTAATATCTCTACATTTTCAGGGTTTGTAAAATCAACATCTGCTAAAGCAGCTTTATCATTTTCTTTTTGAACCGGTTTTCCATCTTTTACATCATATTTGTTGCCTTGTGCATCAACCAAATTTCCTTGTTGAACTGTGTATTTTTGCCCACCATAATTCAATTGAACACCATCTTGTTTTAGAGCAGTCTCCATGAAACTTGGATTAAGTTTTGAATAATCCATTTTTGATACAACTTCATTAGTTATATCTTTAATTGATTTGCCAGCATAATCGCCAGAACCATGTGCCGTTCTATCATATAAATCTTGCTTGTAATCGGTCATAAATTTTTTGACTTCTGAGCCGGTCATAACATGCCCGTCTTTACCTTTAAATACTAAAGTAGCTTCTCCTCCGATTGAAACATATTCAGCACTCAATCCTTTTGGAATTTCATCGTTTTCACCTAATTGCAAAGCAGATTTTACGGTTTTGTCAAACTCACTTTTTGTAACATAGGTGTTTTTGCCTGCAGTTGTAACTGTAACGAGTTGTTCGCCACGTGTTCCATCATCATTTACGGCATAACGAACTTTATTTCCATCTTTATCATGCAAAATTTCTATCGCCTGTTTTTGACCATTAACCATACGATTCAGTTGTTTCCCTGTCGCTTGAGGAGCGACATCAATGTGTCCGATATTAGGTTTCAAAGACATATCAGGAGCTACTGCTTCCTTTGTAAGCTTCAAATCGCCAATTGTATTTTCATTTGCTGTTTCTCTTAACGTTTTCTGTTTTGTTTCTGCTGCAGCCTTTGTTGTTTCATTACCTCCTGTCAACAAATTTTGAATTTTTGACCAAACACTATCATCAATAGTGACAGTCCCTTTATCAACAACAAAGTTTGACTGGTAAGTTGATTTTTCATTTAATTTTGTTGAATCAGTCGTATAATTATCACCTGACTTAAAAATACTTTTTGAATTTTGAGCAGAATTCACTTCTGCAACAACTTTTTGCCATGTTGCAGCATCTTTATTTTTGATATTTGCAGCACCGATTTTATCACGAATTGCTTGAGTTATACCTTGTCCATTGCCAATATTAATATCAACCATAAAGCTCTCCTATGTTTTTATCTCTCTTGTATATATAAAAACAATCGGATTGCCAAATTTTCAGACAAAATCCCACTCTCCTCGTACAATATCATAACATATCGCAGAGTATATCAGGGTTTGAGGCTACTTTACGATATTTACAAATCGTTACAATAAAGTCTATAAATCAAATAAAACACTCGACAAATAACGTTCTCCGGTATCAGGTAAAATTACAACAATTAATTTGTTTTTGTTTTCAGGTTTCATAGCTTGCTCAATTGCTGCAAACATCGCTGCTCCTGATGAAATACCGCATAAAATACCTTCTTCTTTTGCCAACAATCTGGCAGTATTTATTGCATCTTCATCTTTTACAGGAACAATTTTATCCACCACATTTCTATCAAAGTTTTTTGGAACAAAATTTGCACCAATACCTTGAATACCGTGTCCACTAGCTTGCCCACCTGCAAGAACTTGAGATTTAAAAGGCTCTACAGCGATAATTTTTATATCTGATTTTTTGTTTTTTAATGTTCTCCCAATACCGGAAACAGTTCCACCGGTACCAACTCCGGCAATAACGATATCAACTTTTCCATCTGTATCATTCCAAATTTCTTCAGCAGTAGTTTTTTCGTGAATTTCAGGGTTCGCAGGATTTTCAAACTGCATAGGCACAAAAGAATTTTTAATTTCGTTATTCAACTCAAAAGCTTTATCAACTGCACCTTTCATCCCTTTACTACCTTCTGTAAGAACTAGTTCCGCACCATAAGCCATCATTAATTTTCTGCGTTCCACACTCATTGTTTCAGGCATTGTAAAAATAACCTTATAACCTTTCACGGCACAAGCAAGAGCCAACCCGACACCCATATTACCGCTTGTAGGTTCAATAATAACAGTTTCTTTATTTATAATACCTTTTCTTTCAGCATCCTCAATCATATTCAAAGCCGGTCTGTCCTTAATGGAGCCGGCAGGATTAAAACTTTCAACTTTTACGGCAATTTTAGCAACACAATTATCATTCAATTTATTAATTTGTACTAATGGAGTATTTCCTATTAATTCTAAAATATTTTTTGCAATTTTCATATATTTTCCCTCTTTTCGAAAAAATTATAGCATGTAAAATAAAGTGAATAAATTATTTTGTTTTCATATCATTACGAGGAGCGGAAACGATGTAGTAATCTCATTCGTTTAATCCTCCACCTAGAAATCAAAGATTTTGTTGTACCTTTCACAAAGAGAGAGAGTAATTCTTGACATAACAAAACAGGGTTGATAAAAATCAACCCTGTTACATCTAATTTATTCAGCTTCCGGTGGTGGAGGTGGAACTTGTCCATCTGGTCTTGGACCGTTAGGACCGAACGGAGGACAAGGGCATTTTTTATGCTCTTTTTCAAACTTCTTACGACCTTCGTCTTTCATTTTTTTCAATTCTTTCAACTGTTTTGATGTTAGAATTGATTCAAATTCTTTCATATTTTGCATTCTAAGCTCGTGCATACCACGTTTCAATGCGCCAATTTCTTTTTGCAATTGTTCTATTTGCGCTTGTTTATCACGTTCTAACAATTTTGATTTTTTCAAACCTTCAATTTCACCTTGTTTTTCGTGCAATTTAGTAATAAGAGGTTTCATTTGTTCATGTCCTTTTTTACGAATTGCTTCCGCCTTTGCCTTTTGTTCATCTGTAAGTTTCAAACGTTTTTCAAACTCTGCATTACGTTTTGCAAAATTTGGACCTTTAGGAGGTTTTTGACAATTATATGGAGCTTTTTTAGCACAATTGCATTGAGGTCTACCACAGTTGCAAGGAGCTTTTGTGTCAGCAAAACACATAGTAGCTGACGCAAACATCAATATACTTGCCATAATTAATGATTTTTTTAACATGTAACATCCTTTCTTTTATAATAAATCTTGTAGTTTAACTGCTAACTCTTTTTTAGCGTTATAAAGTCTTGACTTTATTGTCCCTACCGGACATTTTAGTTTAAATGCGGCTTCTTCATATGTATAACCGTATATTTCGCACATCATTACAACTTCTTTGAATTTTGGTTTCAAACTTTCAATCGCCATTGTAATTATTTTTTGTCTGTCATTTGTAATCACCCTCAATTCCGGAGTTGATTTTTTGTCTTTAACTGTGTTCAAAACGTCATCATCCGAAGTTAAAGCATCCTGATTTCGCTTTTGAACCGATTTCAAATAATCTTTTGAAACATTTTTAGCAATAGTATTTATCCAGCTTTTAAAAGTCCCTTGTTCTTTATACTTTTCGGAATTTTTCCAGACTTTGATATATACTTCTTGCTCTAAATCTTCGTTATCCTCTTTTGTAATAAGTTTAATTATACTTTTTACATTATTTTGGTTGGTTTTAATAATTTCTTTAAAATTCATTAACTATTCCACCATTAACAACCCGTAAGAATCTACAGGAAACCCTAAATCGTCTGCACTCAATGTTGTTCCATATCTTAGAATATCAGACACATCAGAGTTTAAATTTACTACACCCAATACTGTTCCACTGAAAAGTATTGCAAATACAGCACATGCCATCTTTAGTTTTGCATAACTTTTTCTCTTTTGAACATAATATGGTCGAACTTCTTTCAACAAATCAGAAACTTTATCCATTTGCTCTTGCTCTTTTTGACATGCAGGGCAATTTTGCAAATGAGATTTCATCATTTCCTCATTTCCGAAAGTAAATATAGCTTCGTATTTATTACATTTTTCTGTCATTTGTTTTAACCTCTATACTTGTATAACGATTAAATAAATAAAAAGTTCATTTACGAAAAAAATTTTTCGTACTATTATAACAAATGTTAACAAAAATAGCAAAAATTTTTCTTCACAGTTTTTATGTGAAGTGGAAAAAATATAAAATGGCAAATTTTCAAACAGTAAAAAATATATGCAAAAAACTTGGTGAAAACAACAAACCAACATACGTAGTAATGGCTATTGCCACTGTAAAAGGCATCTGCCGACCAACATTCACAATGATGGATAAGACAGAAAAGCCTGAAACTAAAAAATATACCGCATTAAGAGAAGGGTTAACAGAAGCTATCGCAATTCCTGTTTATTGGGTATGCGGAGAAATTGCCGGCAAGTTCGGCAAATACGTAGTTTCCAAAGACATGGATAAGAAATTTGACAAACTTGCCAAAGAAGGTAAAAAATACACTGACGAAGTTAAAGACGAGATGAAAACCGCTGCCATAAAAAAAGGTGAAAAAGGTTTAATGTTCATCGGAGTTTGTACAGCTGCATTGTTTATTATTCCAGCAGTTTGTTCTGCAATAATAAAACCGGTTATGGATGCAATGGGTATGAAAGCTCCACACGACAACAAAAAAGGAGCTAAGCCGAAAAAGCTTGACATTAAAGAAGGAGTGAAAGAAAATATTCCGCAAGCTCCACAAATTTCTCAACCTGTGAAACCAATCGAAAGACCACAAATGGCTAATCTTTACACCGCATCTAACGCATCAGGAATGAAAGTAGGTGGCGTATAATGATTTCAGTAATTTCAAAAGTTATTACAAACCCTACATTGGTAAGCGTCGCACAAAACACAAACGCATCTGTTGCTAGTGAAACGGTTTTAAAATCAGTTGGCAGACCGGGATTTATCCTAATTGATAACGATATTGACCCTGCAACAAAAAAATATGCCGCTGCAAAAGAATTTTTATATCAAGCAACTTGTTTAGCAATATATATGGCACTTGTCGGTCCTGTATTTAAAAACGGGGCATTCAAAATTGCAAAGAAATATATCTATAAAGGGGAAGAAGGTTTTAATAAATTCCACAGCATGAAAGAATACCTTGCATACCACAAACTTGCCGACAAATCTCAAACAAACAGAGTTGCTTCTCTTTCAAAAGATCACTCTCAATTCAAATTTGACCATGACAAATTAAGAGAAGATTTGATAAACAACAAAACACCGGAAAAATATTCACACATAAAAGGCGCAATTGAACTTGGTAGTACAATAGGCTCCGTACTAGGTTTGGCAATCTTAGCTCCGCAAGTAAGCCACGCATTTATCCATCCGGCGCTTAAATTCTTGGGAATGGAAGAAAAGAAACCTAACAAAACAAATAAACAAGCTATTCAACAATTACCTAAACATGTTGATACAAAAGCATAATCACAAATATTGTTTTAATTGATTAGTACTCTTAATATTTTATAAACATTTTGAATTTTGCTATCGTCAATATTTTCAATATCTTTCAACAATGTTTTGCGGATATCATTTGCAGAATTTAAGTGTTCAAAAGAAATCAATTCTTCAAACGTAATATCAAAAGTTTCTAACAATGCAATTATTGTTTCAAACGACGGATAATGTTTTCCTGTCTCTAATTTACTCAATTGACGAGGCTCTATTTTCAATTTCTCAGCCAAATAATCTTGCGTATATCCTTTTTGTTTTCGCAATTCTTTAATTCGTTTTCCAAGAAGTTCTTTTTGATTACTCATTTCTTAGCTCCTTTTTCTATGCTAAACAAATAAAGAATGTTTTATAAGGAAGTTTGTATTTAGTTTTTTATAAAAACCAGAACTTTGTGTTGACAATAATAGACAAATATAATACAATTTTAAATAAAAATAGTCGTTTAATAGGAGAAACTTCATGAAAAGGTTTAATTATTTCAAATATTGGTATATAGATTTTTTAAGATACTTAAACGCAAAGACGCATAGAAGCAAAGTCTATTTCAAAGCAGCTAGGCAGCTAAGAAGTTTCACTTCTCACTTTTCACTAAGAAAAACAGGTGCTACGCACGTAGCCCTCTGTGACAGTGTTGGTTCATACTACAGGCATTGGTGTAGAGCCTTCACCCTTGCAGAGGTCTTGGTAACTCTCGGTATCATTGGAGTTGTTGCAGCAATGACTATGCCAAGTTTAATTGTGAATTATCAAAAACAACAAACTGTAACCAGATTAAAAAAAAGCTATAACATCTTATATCAAACCCTTGTTAGAAATGAAGCCGATGACAATGATATTATTATTGATGCTTCCGCTCCAACTATTCAAACTTCTATAGATTACGTTGAAACTTACCTTGCTCCTTATATGCAAATTATAAAAAAATGCGGAACTGACACAACCGGAGAATGTGAATTTTATGCCAAAGGGCTAAACGGTTCAACTATGAGCGGAATAGAACATTGTAACAATACAAGTACAAAAATTTTCTTGAATGATGGAGTTGAAATAATGCCGTGCATAACAACAAATGCTAATTACATGCAATTTTACATCGACATAAACGGCAATAAGAAACCTAATGTTGTAGGCAAAGATGTATTTGCGTTTGAATATGCACTAAAAACAGACAATTCTCTTTATAAGAAGCTATTTCCAAGATTTAACTATGATACTGTAGAAGACCATATTGCAGACCAAGAAAACAGATGTAATAAAAATCAAAATGGTTTGGCTTGCGCATCATTAATTATGGTTGACGGTTGGCAGATGAAAAAATACTATCCGTGGTAAAATATACAAAATATTAGTAGCAGAGATTGCGCAACAAGTGCGCAATGACATGCTTTGGTAAAAAAGTCCTCTCTCTTGGGAGACACAAGTTCGAGCCGGTGCAACATAGTGAGCCGTGCGAGACTGCGTGTCGAATGGCTGAGAGCAAGCGTTCGAGTGAAACGAGTTACGCATGCGAGAGAGGGTTAAGTCATGAATTGATAAATTTTGAACCCTCTCCCGAATTTCTAAGTTCGTCGCAACTTACTAAGAAATCCCCCTCCATTCACTTTTCACTAAAATCAACCGATGCTAGGCACTTAGCTTACATATCAATCGTTGACAAATATTCAACAGATCTGTTAGAAATCAATTCAGCTTTCAATTTCTTATTTTTACGCTCTTTTTTAGGCAACTCTATTGGCGTAACTATTCCCCAATTTGAATTTATAGGCTGAAATTTATCATGTTTTTCATCGCTAATATATTGGGTTAATGCTCCCAACATAGTTTCTTTCGGCAAAATAAGTAAGTCTTCATTTCTCAACAATTTTGCCATATTAATTCCTGCCAACATGCCTGTTGCAATGGATTCTGTATAACCTTCCGTTCCGGTTAACTGTCCAGCAAAGAACAAATCTTTCCTTGCTCTTGATTGCAAGGTCGGATTTAAAACTTTCGGTGAATTTATAAATGTGTTTCTGTGCATTACACCATATCGAATAATATTAACATTTTCTAAACCAGGAATTGACTGCAACAACTCTTTTTGCGCACCCCATTTTAGATTTGTTTGGAAACCAACCAAATTGTATAAAGTTTTTGCTGAATTGTCTTGTCTTAATTGAACTACAGCATAATTCTTTTCACCTGTTCTTTTGTCTATCAAACCAACCGGTTTCATCGGTCCAAATCTCAACGTATCAACTCCACGAGATGCCAAAACTTCTATCGGCAAACAACTTTCAAAGAATTTTGCATTCTTTTCAAATTCTTTCAACTCAATTTTTGGAGCGTTAATCAAAATATCATAAAACTTTTCGTACTCCTCTTTATTCATCGGACAATTGATATAAGAGGCTTCCCCTTTGTCATAACGGCTTGCATAAAAAGCTTTATCAAAATTTATACTGTCCTTTTCAACAATCGGCGCAATAGCATCAAAAAAATGTAAATGTTCGCTTTGCGTAAAATCTTTTATAGAATTTGCCAAACTTTCAGAAGTCAAAGGTCCTGATGCCATAATCGTATATCCGTCAGGAATTTCCAAAACTTCTTGATTTAGAATAGTTATATTTTCGTCGTTTTTAATCCTATCTGTTACTGTTTGAGAAAAGAGTTCTCTATCAATCGCAAGCGCATTTCCGGCAGGAACCGAACATTTACGTGCAATTTTAATCAATTCTCCACCAAGTATTTCCATCTCTTTTTTCAACAAACCAGATGCGTTTGAACAATCAGATGCCCCCAAACTATTTGAGCAGACAAACTCTGCAAATTTATCAGTCTTATGCGCTCCTGTTGATTTTTCAGGTCGCATTTCGTACAAATTAACTTTTATTCCTCTTTTGGCAAGCTGTAAAGCAGCTTCCGAACCGGCAAGTCCGGCACCTATAACATTTACTACCATAAAATCAGCTTATCTCGGATAAAAAGAGATGTCAATTTTTCGATTTTACAAAATGTTTTTTATTTACAAATAGAGTATTTTAAACAATTTTGTAACATTTTTGTTATGTTTGTAGTAAATAACTTGCAAAAAAAACAAATATTAAGTATAATAATTACACTTAATACATTTATAACCTTAATTTTTCTTAAAATTTATACAGAAAAAAGCAATAAGTGTAATTTATAAGTTTTATAAATATATGTGTAGTCATGAAAATTTAAAGTAGGGACATGTCAATAAAAGCAATCAATTCAGCAATCGGTGCGCAAAAACACCAAAAACTTAATGAGCAAAAACAAAACAATCAAACATCTTTTACAGGAAGTTTTAACCCTGTTGTTACAGTTATGGATGCGATTGATAAGGGTGGTTTTGCCGCATCATTTATTGCGCAAGACGGTATTGGCATGGTTGCTCCGAGAATTTATGAAGGCTTGAACCGTAACAGACAAAAGGATGAAAACGGTAAAAAAACAGGACCTTTGAACTGGGAATTTGCAAGACGTGAAGGTATTCGTGAAATTTTGAGTGGTCCTAGTGCGTTCTTAATTCCAATGGGAATTCTTACTGTTTTGAAAAAGACATCAGGAACTGCAAATAATGTTCACGTGGATCATATCAATGTTTTGGGTGAAAATTTTGCATCTTACGCATCAAAAAATCCTTCTCAATTAAAAAACACTAATGAGTTCAAAAAAGGTTATTACTCTCAAGTATTTGAAAATGTTTTGAACAACTCTACTGATAAACAATTTGATGTAAAAGCAAAAGCAGAACATTTTGCAAACAAACTTGTTGAAGTTGAATCAAAACGTGCAGGCAAAGATAAAAAAGCTGCCAACCAACTTCAAGGAGAATTAGTTGAAGAATACATGAAACTTCGAAAACAATATGCTGCTCCATCAAGCGATGAAATGGGTGTATTGCTTAAACCAGAAGGTAAAGACAAAGTTGTTGGATCTAATATCAAACGTTTAATCCAAAGTTTGGGCGATTATACCGGTGATGTTCTAGATAAAACAAATAAATATCTAAACAAACAATCCGGTCACACTGTTGAAGAATTGGCTTCTGACGGTTCATTAACAAAATTTGTAAACAACTTCAATCTTCATAGAAAAGGAACTCGTGTTCTTTCTAACTTCGGAATGTGGGGAGCTGTAGTTGCATTCTACACACTTATTCCAAAATTATACAATATGGGACTTAAACACGATCCTGGTTTGAAGGGACTTGAAGAAGATACTTCTAAACAAGTAGAAAATAAACAAGATAAAAATGTAGCTTTCACTGGAGGTTTGACTTCAAGCATCGGTAAACAAGCTTCTAAAGACGGTGTTTTGGGCAAAGTATTTAGTAAGTTTGAATTTAATGGTGCATCAATGTCTGTTCCGGGAATGCTTACATTGTTATTTGGATTTTGCTTACCACCAAGATATGCAAATGCCAAAAGCGATAAAGAACGTAAAGAAATCTTAGTTCGTGATATTTCAAGCTTCACTGCAATCTTGTTTGCAGCAAAAGCTATGGCTAGAGGTTTCTCTGATGCGTTTGCAAGAATTTCAGGACTTGCACTTAATGCAAAGCCAGAAGATCACAACAAGAGTATTTTCCACAAAATTAAAAATTACTTTACTGCAGGTGCAGGTATTGACGTATTAACAAGCGAACAAATTGTTTCTAAATATAGTAATATTGAAGATTATAAAAATGGCATCAACGGGTTCTTCAATTTCTTAGAAGAAAACGGTGGAGATGTGAAAAAAGTTCTTAATATTGATAAAGGCGTAAAAGAACAAGCCGAAACAATTATCAAAGATTTCAATGGTAAATCGTTGAAAGACGCAACGCTGGAAGAAATTCACGCTGCATTTGAAAAAGCTAAGGGTTCGGAAGCTCTTGAAAACATTTACACAGTATTCAAATCGAAAGACAACAAATTTATCAATAGAGCAAAAACATTCAACAGTGCATTCGGATTTGCATCAACACTTGTTCTAGTTCCTGCATTTATGATGTGGCTTGCTAGATATTGCGAAAACATGACTAAAAAAGCTATCGCAAAAGAAAAAGAACAAAAAGCATTAGCTAGTGCAAATGAGCCAGCTCCAATTGCTCAAAATCCAAAACCACAAGCGGTTTCAGCAACAGCTAAACAACCGACAATGGCAGGATTTCTAAACAAATAGCATTATGACAACAACATTTTTATAAACAAATATTGTTGCAAATGACTGATTTGGTGCATATTGTTATTCTTTTACGTGGTCTAGTGCCATTTCCAAAATAACTTTTACATGCTCATCAATCAATGAATAATAAACATTTTTCCCCTGCTTTTCAGCTTTAACCAATTTTGCAGTACGTAAAATTTTTAACTGATGCGACACCGCAGATTTAGTCATATTAAGCAATACCGCTAAATCATTTACACACAATTCAGCTTCCTCTAATGCCCAAAGCAACCTAATTCTCGTGCTATCACCCATTACTTTAAAAAAATCAGATAGGGCATAAAGTTCAGTTAAATCGGGCATATCAGGAGAGATTTTTTCGACAATCTCAGGATTTATAGCTTCGCAGTCTGTTTTTCTTATTTCCATACTTATATTATAGTTTAATAGTTGTTCAATTGTCAAACTTTTGTAACAATAATCATCCTACATATTGACAATTGAATAGTTGTTCAATTATAATACTAATAGAAATATTAATGAGGATAAAATCATGTGCGAACACGAACTCAACCATGAAGAAGAAAATGAAAATGGCATAGTAATAAGAATTACAATTGCTACTTTAATTTTCATTGCCGTAATTTTATTGCACCCAACTGGGTTAAGCAGATTTTTTATCTACATGTCTGCATATCTAATAGTTGGAGTTGATATTGTTTTAAGAGCAATAAAAAACATATTTAAAGGTGAAATCTTTGATGAAAACTTTCTTATGGCAATAGCCACTATTGGCGCAATTTGCATTGACGAATACCCCGAAGCGGTCATGGTTATGCTACTTTATCAGATAGGTGAAAAATTACAAGACAACGCAGTTGAAAAATCAAAACAATCAATATCTTCACTAATGAACATCCGCCCTGATTACGCAAACGTTGAAATTAACGGCGAATTAATCAAAAAAAATCCAGAAAACGTAAAAATCGGTGACATAATAAAAGTTAAAGCAGGTGAAAAAATTCCACTAGATGGCAAAATTATTGACGGAGAGGCTTCTATCGACACATCCGCACTTACAGGCGAAAGTGTTCCTCGCACAGTCAAAATTGGCGATAAAGCAGTGAGTGGTTGCATAAATACAAATGGAGTTTTGACAATCAAAGTTGAAAAAGAATTTGGACAATCAACTGTTTCCAAAATTCTTGAACTTGTTGAACACGCAAGCTCTAAAAAAGCAAAAGCCGAAAACTTTATAACAAAATTTGCAAGATATTACACACCAATTGTAGTTTTTGGCGCAATCGCACTTGCTGCAATTCCACCATTACTCTTCGACGCACAATTCAGCATTTGGTTTCAACGTGCATTGACCTTCCTTGTAATCTCTTGCCCTTGCGCACTGGTAATTTCAGTACCTTTAGGATTTTTTGCAGGAATTGGAGGAGCATCAAAATCAGGTATTTTAATTAAAGGAGCTTGCTATATTGAAGCTCTTTCCAGACCTTATGCCGTTGTATTTGACAAAACGGGAACTTTAACAAAAGGGACATTCAAAGTTACCAAAATCCAACCGGTTGAAAAAATTTCCGCTGATGAATTGTTGAAATACGCAGCATACGCAGAAAATTATTCAACGCACCCGATAGCAACATCTTTAAAGGAAACTTATGGTAGAAATATCGACACATCTTTAATCGGAAATGTTGAAGAAATATCCGGCAATGGGATAAAAGCTCAAATCGATAATTCAGAAATTCTTGTTGGAAATAACAAATTGATGACGAAATTCGGTATCAATTACATCTCACAACAAAACGCCGGAACTGTTATATACGTTGCAAAAAACAATGAATTTGTTGGTTCTATCACAATTTCTGATGAATTAAAAACAGATTCTAAAGCAACAATTAAAAACCTCAATAAGAAGCAAATTAAAACAGTAATGTTAACCGGCGACAACTCAATTCCGGCAGAATACATCGCCAAAGAATTGGATATTCCAAAAGTTTACACAGAACTCTTACCCGCACAAAAAGTAGAGAAATTAGAAGAATTGATTTCTACACAAAAAGGAAGTGTAATCTTTGTCGGAGATGGAATTAATGATGCACCTGTTTTAACAAGAGCAGATGTCGGAATTGCAATGGGCGGATTAGGCTCTGATGCGGCAATTGAGGCAGCTGACGTTGTGATTATGAACGACAATCCGTCAAAAGTTGTGAGTGCAATAAAAATTGCACAAAAAACGATGCAAATAGTTAAAGAAAACATCATTTTTGCACTCGGGATAAAAATCTTATTTTTAATATTAGGAGCATTTGGAGTAATCACAATGTGGGGTGCTGTTTTTGCCGATGTTGGGGTAACACTAATTGCAGTTCTCAACTCATTAAGAGCATTGAAATGAGATTTCTAACAAAAAAAATCCTCCCTTTTAAGAGAGGATTTTTTTAAAGAACTAATCTTCAATTAACGCATTGATATCTGCAACCATTGCATCTGGATCGAAACCATGAACTTTTGCGCCTGCTTCTAGGTTTTCAAAATGCGCAGCTGCACATCCAATACAACCCAAACCGTATTTTTGGAATACTGCAACGCTTTCAGGGCAAATTTGTACGATTTCCATAATGTTCATATCTTTTGAAATTTTTTGTGCCATAATATTTCTCCTTTTATTGACTTTACTCGTTCTGTAATTAAATACATTATACAATAAAAAAGAAGGATGTGTATATTATGGAATTTCTAAAAAAATTGTTCAATGATGATGAAGAAAAAATTATCGGACTTTGCGGTTTTAAGAAAAAAACACCGAAAATCTATAGTTTTACCCCAACATTTAATGCAACAAAACTTATTTATAACACTAATACAAAAAACAATTTTTTACTTTCTTAGCCTAAGCAATATAAATTGCAACCTTTTTGAGGGTCACCCAATGCGTTTGCAGCAACCCTTGTATCAGGTCTGTTTGGATTTGCTTCACCAAAATTGAAAGTATTCTTTATAAAATTATTTCCGGCATAATTGGTACGATAAAGGTTTGTACTTCCTTGCGATGGGCGAACAACACCAATTCCAAATAGCTTTTGTATTCCCATAGTAAATTACCCCATAATTTCCCTGTATTTATATAAAGTAATTTATGTAAAAGAAATTGTCAAAATATTAGAATATATTACAAAATATTAAGCAAGCAGATCCAAATTGTTTGCTTGCGCACCACCAGCGGTTCTTGGGTGGTTTAAATTAAAAGTTTCATTTGTTTGTTGAGCAAAAAGCCCAGAATTAAACGGATTATTTTCGGTTCTGTTCTGACGATTGTTATCAAACAGTTGTACCGGATTAACCTTAAAAATATTATTCGGTTGTACTCTATCAATACCGTTTATCATAATTACTCCTTACTGATTATAAAACCTGAAAAGTTAAACAATTTCAGGTTTCATAAAAATCTTTACAATTTTAACAATTAAGGCAAACAATCCCAGTAACTTTTTCCGCTATCATCCGGACATTTGTTTGCAACTGCATAAGATGTACAAGCGAAACCGTTATCTCCAGCCTTTGATGACTTTGAACAAACTCCATCTGTCCATTGAAAATACTCGTCACATTTTTCTTCATCCGTGCAGTCTCGCCACTGGCTTTGCCAGTAAGAAAGTCTACAATCATCCATAAGTATTCTAAAAAAGAATAAATCATGCCCAAACGCATTTGGACCTTTGTTAACCCCATTAATATCTACACTTATCGAATTACCTACAGTATAATTTGTGCAAAAAGAAAATGTTATTCCATCAGGAGTAACTATATAATTATAAGAACCCTGATTCGATGCTCTATCAAAGCAATTCGGATGTATCACAGAAGTTGTGTTTTCTAAAGAATAAGTTTTGAAATTACCTTTATAACTCATACCATTTGAGCGAAACGAACCCGAATTTATATTTTTTAACTTTCCAAAAACATAATCATTTATACTTTGAGCATTAGTTGCATCACAACGCCCATATTCTATAGGTAAATCATAAGTAGCTTGTGCCAACATTGAATAAGCCTTTTTAAATCTCGTTTCATACTCTTTATGCTTATATTTAGAAATAAGCGTGGGTATTGTCATTGCCACAACTACCCCAATAATTCCTAAAGTTATCAAAACTTCTGCAAGTGTAAATCCATTATTTCGATTTTTATAGCCCCTCATAAATATCACCTTTTATTGAAACAATTATTATTACATATCACCATTATGTATTATTTATCACCTTTTGTCAACTATATCTATATTTGTATAGTTACAAAGACGCATTTGTTTGGATATAAGTAATGAAAAGGGAGACAAGATGGTTTCAAAAAAGCAACTACTCGGAATGAGGATAAAAGAATTTAGAGAAAAGAGGAAATTCACGCAAGACAAACTGGCAGAAATTGTCGGAATTGACCCAAAACACTTGAGTAGAATAGAAAACGGGCGAAATTATCCGTCATTTGAAACACTTGAAAAAATACTAGATAGTCTTGAAATATCTTATGAAGATATTTTTAAATATTCTCATTTCTTAGATAAAAAATTTCTCATTGAGAATATTGAGAAAAAACTACCAACACTTGACAATGAGAAATTAAAATTTATATACAAAATGATTAACGAACTATAAATTATTGATCACTTTCGTGATGATCATTATCTTTCATTAACTTTGCAAAATCAGAAGGTTTGATGCTTTGAACGAATTTTTTGAACTCTTGCGCTTCTTCTTCGTCTTTTGCAGAATCAGTTGAAACTGAACCATTTGAGATTACATTTGCCGTAACAAAAATTGGAGCATCAACTCTTATTGCAACAGCAATTGCATCTGACGGGCGAGAATCGATTTCCAAAGTTTCGCCATTATCATTTACTAAGAATAAAGTCGCATAATATGTATCTTTTTCTACATCATTAATCTCAACTTTATCAAGCGTATAACCTGTTTTTTCAATAATATTTATAATCAAATCGTGTGTCATTGGTCGTGCAACAGAAAGATTTTCAATTTTTCTAATAATTGCACTGGCTTCAGCTGACCCAATCCAAATTGGCAAAGCCTTTCTATTTTCTTTATCGTGAAGAACTACGATTGGAGAACCCGTTCTTGTATCAAGGGCAATGCCCATAACTTTCATTTCAATCATTTTACTTGCTACCTTTCAGTAATGCTATTGTACTCTATTTAGCACCAATCGTCAAGAATATAGCAAAAAATAAAAAAGTCTTTACGAAATAAAATATTTATGTTAATATGAATTTATGCACATGTCGCAGTTTTATGATTGCGAAAATTGAATAAAGAATTGGAGTAGTGGCCGAGTGGCTGAAGGCGGCACCCTGCTAAGGTGTTATGTGGGTATAACCTGCATCCAGGGTTCAAATCCCTGCTGCTCCGTTTTTTAGTCGAAACTTAGAGAATAAGTGAAGATAGAATTTATTAAAACCGCCTTAATAGGGCGGTTTTTCTGCATGTAATTTTATTTAGAAAATTTTTATTCCCAAATTTTGGCTCTTTTTTATCAAATATTCTCCAAAATTCTCTTTTTGAAATTTTCGTGGTGCAGATTGGGTTAATCTTTTATTAACACATGATTGCCATTAATCGTTACCCATTTACTGTCAGATGAAGATGTGGCATCTGCTTCATTGTTCCAAAATTCATGTTCTTTACGAGGACTGGTTTCAAATCCATATTTCTTTTGATATTTCCAAGTCTTTCGAACCATTTCATCATTAAAATGTTTTTGAACTTCTTTGCTTTTTACCATATTTGCAGCTTTATTTAATTCATCTCTAAATTTTTCTGCAGATAATTTTTTACTTAAATCTTCTAAATACTTATTTTTATTTGTCATTTTTTACCTTTCTTTTTTTGTATTTTGTAGTAACATATTTCTATGAAATTTTTAGATTTTAAGAAATATTTTTTTTCATATTTTTATATAATATTTGCATTTGCCGGAATGTATCTTTTATGGTTATCATCAACATTTCCACCTCCGACAGAAGATGAATTTTTTAGCGATGGATCAGGTTATTTTATGTTTGGTGGATTATTTATTTTTGCCTATTGGTGGTGCTGCGGATTTTTATTGCTTGAAATATTATTACGCAGGTTTGTTATCCCCAAAATATTTCCTAAATTAAATATCACATTTAAAATCGACATACCTAAGAAACTGAACATTGTTCTTTCTGCGTTATTCTACATATTTTTTGCTATTGCTACAGTGCCACTAATTATCACTGTTATAGCGCTAATTTGGTCTATATTTGATTAAAGCATAGGCATCACACCTTTCTGATTTTCTGTAAAAAAAAAGAGTAAGGCAGAAATTTTTATCCTAAAAATTATCTTACCTTACTCTTTTTATCTATTTAATTTTATACTACAATTATAACACTTGTTTTATGTTTCTGTCAAGATTACTAGAACAAAGGTTTTTGCTCTCTGGACTATGATATGCGTATTAAAAGTCCGATGACCAAATGGTTAGCGGACTTTTATTTTGCAATAATGACATATTTTACACATATTACAAAAACTCTTTCGGAATATGCTTAAATTCATTTCGAATTTCCTGACCTTGATCTAAGTAGGCTTTTTTGGCAGCCGCACCAGCCTTATTTGCCCTTATTTCAATATAATTCTTTCGATATCTTTTGTAATCAACTTCATTTGAAACATAAGTATCCAAAGATTTAGTATAGTTATTCGCTTCTTTCTGTAATTTTTTATTTTCTATTGGTCCGTACAAACATCCTAAATGCTCCATATACTCACCTCTCTTACCACCATTTCTGGCATCAAGAAAAAACTGCCAACCATGTTCTACTTCATGACGAGAAGTTGATGCGAATTGAGCTTTTGAATTGAATGGATACAATTTATTAAAAAGAATTTCTCCATTTTTAAACAAGCCCATTAAAGTTTCTGAAAAATCTTTTGTCAAATAATCCGTATTAATAGAATAGTCTAAGTAATTAATATTTCTGTCACGGAGAAATCTTTGAGTTATAGAAACTTT
>SAMEA104315420__coassemble_810_pt1 | contig 16947 bp, 17 predicted proteins | sample SAMEA104315420__metabat2_high_PE_040 | metagenome-assembled genome bin SAMEA104315420 (sample SAMEA104315420) | gut metagenome | biome: Monkey gut; feature: monkey-associated habitat; material: faeces | place: China | collected 2013
AAATAAATAATTCTGAGTGATCGTGGCATGCTTTGATGCAACCGAATTTTTCGTATGCAGTTTCAAGAGTTCTAACAGTTGTAGTTCCTACGGCTACAATTTTTTTCCCTTCTGCTTTTGCTCGGTTTATTTGTTCAGCTGCTTTTTCAGAGATTTCAAAAGTTTCCGAGTGCATTTTGTGGTTTTCAACGTTTTCGCACTGAACCGGTCTAAATGTTCCAAGTCCCACATTTAGCGTTACATAAGCAAGCTCTACCCCCTTATTTTCTAATTTTTTTAGAATTTCTTTTGTAAAATGTAATCCCGCAGTAGGTGCTGCTACAGAGCCTTCGTCTTTAGCATAAACTGTCTGATAACGTTCAAAATCGAGTTTTTTCAAATCCTCATTAGGAATTTTTCTTTCGATATATGGTGGGAGCGGTATATTCCCGTTTCTGTGCAAAACATCAAGAACATTATTGCCATTAAAAATTAATTCAACGAGCCATTCTCCATTTTCTTCCAATCGTTTGATGGCTCTAACAGACAATTCGTCACTAATTTTTATTATAGTATCAGGTTTAACTCTTTTTGATGGTTTTATTAAAACTTCCCAATTCTCATGTTCGTCTTGCATTTTTGAATTTTGTTTTAATAAGAATACTTCAATTTTTGCACCAGTATCTTTATGACCGATTAGTCTGGCCGGAAGAACTTTTGTGTTATTCATCACAAGTAATGTGTTTGGCTCAATTAAATCAACAATGTCATAAAAATGCTTATGAGAAATGGTTCTATCCTTTCGGTTTAGAACCATCATTCTTGAATTATCTCTTTTGTCTGCTGGCATTTGAGCAATTAATTCTTCCGGCAAATTGTAATCATATTCTGATATTAGCATCGTTTTACTCTTTTGATTTAATTTGTTTTGCGCCTGCAACATCTGAATCGCTAGCCAAAACTTCTGTTCTAGCTTGTTCTGCATCAATTTGCTTGTTAACAATTACCGTTTGAAGAATTTGAATAATGTTACTTGTTACAAGGTATAGCAAAACACCTGCCGGAATAGGAATGATTATGAATGTACCGATAATCATAATTGGCATGAATGTTCCCATTGATTTTTGGATAGCTTCTTGTGTTGGATCAGTAGCTCCATCCTTAGGTTTGTTTGTAGCCATCATAATTTTTTGTGATGCAAACATTGTTAGTGCAAATAATGCAATTAAAACAAATACATCCCAGTGGAATGCTCTTGATGCAACGGTTGTTGGAACTGATGCTGCGAGAACGCTACCTTCTTTTTTGAATGTAATATTTTCAATTTCTTTGTTAGACATATCAGTAACTGCAATTTCAGCTTTTTCGATTTGGTCTAATTGAGCAAATTTCAAATCTAAGTGATCAAGGTCAATTTTGAAATCAACAGTTTCGCCAGGTTTAAATTCCCCTTGAATTTCAATAGCTTTTGCAGGATTTTTAACTTTTACGTTATCAAGAGTTTCGTTTGGTAAATAAACTTTAGCAGTTTTGCCGATAGTGAATGTGTCACCTTGAGAAACTCCGAAAGTTCCGTCATAAGAACGACCGGCAGTAGCTCTTAATGTTGTGTCAAGTCTGCCTAAAAATCCGAAAGATGCGTCGCCTGCAATTTGAATAAATTGTGGACTCATCAAAGCGGAATATAATAAAATGAAAATTGGTAATTGAATTAACAATGGTAAACATCCGCCCATTGGGTTAAACTTATGTTCTTTGTAGAACTCCATAAGTTTTTGCTGCATTTTTTGCGGATCGTTTTTGTATCTATCTTGAATAGCCTTGATTTTAGGTTGTAAAGACTGCATCATTTTCATAGAACGTTGTTGAGATACATTCAAAGGCCACATAGCAAGTCTGATTACAACAGTTAATAATATAATTGCAAGTCCATAGCTGCCAACAATGGAAGCTATCGCTTTTAAAGCTTCAATAGTTAAAGTAGTAAAATCCAATTTCCCTAATCCTCATTTAATAGTGTAAAATCTCTCAACCAAAACTTTATTATAAAAATATGGTTAAGTCAATAAATTGTAAACATATGATTTATATATAGTTGAAGTTTGTAATTAAAAATTTTTTCAAAAAAGCACTTGACTATAAAATTTGTTTATAATACACTTAATTTTGTCAGCAGTGACGGGATGTGGCGCAGCTTGGTAGCGCACCTCGCTTGGGACGAGGGGGTCGCACGTTCAAATCGTGTCATCCCGACCATTTAGAAAAAAGAGAACCCTATATAGGTTCTCTTTTTTAGTTTCGAGGTATTGTCATGAAAATTCATCAAATATGTCCGAAAAATAAAGTTTTAAAAGACTTGAAAAAATTAAAAAAGTTTGAAGGTTAGTTGTGTGATTTGTAGAGTTAGAGGAGACTAATGTCAGTGAAGAAGTATGATTTTGTTTTTTCAATCGGAGAAGCCTGTTCTTGTACACAGGTTTTGAGACAACAAGGACTTCAGAATGCCTCATATCCTTTTGATTGGTTGTTTGGAAGTACATTAGTTAAAAGGTGTGAAATTTTAGCAAATGAATTTAAAGACTTTATTCGGAAAGAAGATTTAGAATTTTCCTATGAAGAAAGAAGTGTAAAATGCTATGCCTATCACAATAAATTGAATGGTATTACTTTTAATCATGATTTTTTGAAAAGTCTTGAATTTGATGAAGCATATCCTTTGGTAAAAGAAAAGTATGATAGAAGAATAAAACGCCTCTTAAAAAGAATTGAAAACAGTAACTCTGTATTAGTCGTTTATTTAGAATCCCCGATTACAAATCATCCAGACATTTCTAACGAAGAAATTCTTCAAGGATATTCTATTTTAAAAGAAAAATTTGGAGATAAAATAAATCTTCTATATATTAAAAACTCAAAGCAAGAAGTTGTTATTGAAGAATTTGAAGATGGTAAAATAACTAAAGTTAGCGGTGATTATAAAAAATATGGTGCGGAATTTGATTGGCAAATAAAAAAATCAAAAGTTGTTTCGATTTTTTGTAAAGTTGGTATTGATAGACGCTTTTATGTTTGTAAAAATGAAGTTTTGCGCTTTTTGATTAAAAAACTCCCAATTTCTAAGAACTTAAAAAAAATATATATTAAACATTTGCATCTTTAAACTTTTCAATAGTTAATAGTTTATAGTTTACATATTTTAAAACTATAAACTATTAACTATAACTATTTTTATTTTATTCTAGCTTACTGAACATGTCTTTTGTTGCGCCACAGATTGGGCATTCATAAGTATCGGGTAGGTCTTCAAATTTTTTGCCTTCTTTTTCTTCATCGTATATCCACTGGCATACATCACATTGATATTTCATATTTTTCTCCTTTGTGTTATAATTAATACATTATGAAACATATTTTTGAAACTAAAGTTTATTACGCAGATACAGACGCTTATGGCGTTGTGTGGCATGGAACGTATTTGAGATGGATGGAAAAAGGTCGTGTAGATTTATGCGATATGTTAGGTTTAGACTTGGTTGCTATGAAAAATAACGACGTTCTTCTTCCTGTCGCAAATATGAATGTTCGCTACAAGGCTTCTGCTCGTTTGGATGACGATATTATTATTGAAACATGGATTGAAAAATTCAATAGCCTATCAGTTACGTTCGGTCAACTTATCAAATCTAAGAAAGATGAGAAAATTTATATTAAAGCCGAGTTTGATGTGGTCGCAATAAATGAAGCTGGCAAACTATATAGAAGAATGCCGGAAGTTGTTACTTCTGCATTGCAAAAGGCTATGGAACAATAGGAGTTAAGAGATGTCCGGTGTTCGTTTAAACAAATATATTGCATCTTCAGGACTTTGTTCTCGCAGGAAAGCAGATGAATTGATTGAACAAGGTGTTGTTGCTGTTAATGGTAAAGTTGTTAAGGAATTAGGATATCTTGTGCAAACTAAGGATAAGGTTTTTGTGAATAAAAAACTTATTCATCCTGCAAAACATTTGTACTACAAGTTTTATAAACCTGCCGGTTATATTACTACTTGCGAAGATGAAAAAGGTCGCAAGACTATTTATGATATTTTACCGGAAAGCTTAAATAATTTGAAACCAGTAGGAAGATTAGATAAGGATTCAACCGGTCTTTTGATTTTGACAAATGATGGTGATTTAATTAATGAATTAACTCATCCGTCAGTAAAAGTCCCAAAAATCTATATTGTTACTGTTAATTCTGCGGTTCATAGAAAAGATCTTGAACAGATGGCGAATGGTGTTGAAATAGAACCGAACAAGATAGCTTATGCAGATATTCAAGTGTTGGAAATTGATAATAAACACACGGAAATGCAGATTACTTTGTATCAAGGAATGAACAGACAAATTAGGAAAATGTTTGAGTATTTCGGTTATGAAGTTAAGGTCTTGAAAAGAGTACAACATGCAACAATTCGTTTAGATGGTTTAAAACGAGGAGATGTAAAACCGCTTAAACCTGCGCAGATTAAAGAATTAAAAAATTTTTTAAACAGGATTTCAAAATGATTAAATTCGCTCTTTGTGGGAATATTGCTTCCGGCAAGTCTACTGTACAAAAATTTTTAGAATGTAATGGGTATAAAGTCTTGGATACTGATTGTGTTGCGCATAAGCTTTTGACAGTAAAAAATAAAGCTCTTTCAGATGAATTTGAAAAATATGATGTATTTGAGGATGGAGAGTTTTCAAGAGCAAAATTAGGAAAACTTGTTTTTGAAAATCCTGAATTAAAAAAGAAATTAGAAAATATTTTACATCCGCAAATAAGAGAAGAAATTAAGAAATTTTTTGAACAAAATAAAGACGAAAAATACTTGTTTGTCGGAATTCCATTGTTGTTTGAGGCAAATATGACGGATTTGTTTGACAAAATAATTTTTGTTTATACAAATGATGAAATAAGGTTGAAAAGGCTTTTGCTTCGAAACGGTTATACGTTGGACTATGCAAAAGCCAGAATAAATTCACAAATGCGACAAGAGGAGAAAGCTCAAAAATCCGATTATGTAATAAACAATAACGGAAGTATTGAGGAATTAAATCATCAGCTGATTAAGCTATTTGAACAAATCCGCTGATTTTGGAATTGTTTGCTGCATATTTTCTGTATGCAACTTTGTCTGATGTGTTGCCTTCGATTGTTTGAATAGAACCATCAGCAAAAACTTTATCTACAACTCCGGTATGAGAGTGAGAGAAAATTACGATGTCACCCGGTTTTACATTACTTTTTATCGTAGAGGCTTTGTTTTTAGAAGAAACATCTAAATAGCATCCGTTTTTCTTACCCCATTGTTTCAATCCGGCAACGCTAGATGAACCAAAACCTGCCGGAACAGATTTTCCATTTGCTCGGAATGCTTCTCTTGTAACGTAAGTTACAAAATCTGCGCACCATGCTTCTGTTCTTCCACCGGTAAATTTTTTATATGAACCGTCACTTTCCTTGTATCCGATGTATTTTTTAGCAGTTGCAACAATGTCATTTCCCATATTCCCGCTTAATCTTGTTGATTGAGTTAAGTTGCCGAAGTTGCTAAAATTGAATGGTGTTGTGTTGTTCAATTTATTATTAAATACAGAGAAAATATTTGTATTTAATTGTGGCATTGGTGGTACAATTGAATAATTGAAACCTGTTAAAAAAGGATTTGGGAGTGCAAACAAATTGAAATATGCGTTGTTAGTATTAAATACATTCGCATAGTTATTTGTTGCAGAATTTTGAGTATTTATATTGACTTTTTTTATGTCAACAAGTCCCATAGTATCCCCTAATTTTCCTCTATATTTATATAAAGTATTTTGGAGAAATGAAATTGCTAATTTTGTTACGAAATGTTAAACGGGAATAAATACATAACTTCTGTCTGTTTTAAGAATTTCGTCTTCTAATTCATCACTGCAAGCTTTACCATTACCTAATGCAACAGTAACATGCCCGTCTTCACATATATGTTTTGTTTCTCCTTTCTCGTTTTTGCAAATTTCGTTTGCATCATAAACGATTACGGAACCTTTAGGCAGTGAAGCCAATTCGTCTGCTTTTACTTTTACTTCTTTAAAGTTATCGTTAGCTCGCAAAATGTATTTGCAGTATTCGCCGTTCCCGTCAACGTAAGGTCCAAAACCGCTTTTTACCATTGCTTGTTTTACGTATCTTGCACATAGTGGGTTGTTGGGATCTCTGTCGGTTGGAAGCCCTGCAACTACGTTTTCTGCAAGTTTTTCTCCCTTTTCTTTGTTATAATTAACTCCATGAATTAGGTTTTGTTTTAATGTTTCTGTTTTTACTTTTGTTGCAGTTGTTTCTGTTGGGTGTGCAACTGTTAGAAAATCTTCCAAATTAGAAACCTGCTCTTTTTGATAATTTGCTGAGGAATTTATTTGATTAAATATGTTGTTTTGATAACTATTTTGAAAAATAGAATTATTGTAATTTGGCATTGATTGTGGAATTTGCCAAATATTGTTTGTAAAAAAGTTGTTACCTGAAAAATAATTCACAGGCATGATTGAATTTATGATATTCATAAACGGATTAAAACAGCTCATGAACATATTGTTATAGTTGCTAAAATAACTATTAAACCACATAACCTTTTTACCTAATCCTAACCTTATTTATATAAAGAAATTTTTTCATGAATAATTGCGTATTTTGTAAATTAATGTAAATTTGGTTAAAGAATTTATAGATTTGTGCCGAAAAAATATTTAAGGTTAGTTTATGTACGATAATATTACAATTTTTTATAAAGATGCAGAGATTTTAATTACTCCTTTTTCAGCAGGGAGGGTAATTAAGTTGCTAGAAAAAAGAATTGCAAATGGGGAAGAAACTGCGCAAAATTATACGTTTTTGGCGGATGCTTATTCAATGAAAAAAGATAGTAAAAAAGCTTTTAAATACATACTTAAAGCAAAGAAAATTGATCCTGATTATTATTACGCTGATGTTGTTGCTATTTCGATTTTGAATGAAGAAGGTAAATTTTCCAAAGCAGAATATTATGCGAATGATTTGTTAGAAAAAGCTCCTGAAGATTATTATTTAGGAAATACTTTCGCAGCTGTGGTTTATGTTAATCCAGGTTTTAATGGTAGAAAAAAGAAAGTTGTTCAAAAACTCGCAGAAAAAATTCTTGCTCATGAGGATGACGGTTCTTTTAAATACTTAAACTGTTGTATTTTTGTTTATCAAGATGTTTTTTTTGATTTTGATATGGCTTTAAAATACTGGGTAAAAGCGTTTAAAAGAAAACCTGTTATGATGCTAACTTTAGAATGGTTAATTTCTATTATTTTTCTTGTTTTTCAAACAATAATTACAAAGTTTAAATTAAATGTAACTTATACTCAGTGCATTAATTGGACTAGATTTTTTATGAAAAAAGAGCAATATTATTACTTTGTTTCAAATCCGTATTGCACGGATCTATCTCCTGAAAAGATGTTAGAATGTATTGATAAAGCAATAAAAATTAATCCATTGCCCCTATATAGAATTAGAAAAGGTGAGATTTTGTTTTGTATTGGTGAGCATTATCAAGAAGCGATTGAGGTTTTAAAAGGTGTTTTAGAAGAAGACAGTAGCTTTAAAGAGTGCTATAAAACAATAGCTTTGAGTTATCTTGAATTGGGGGACTATCCGAATGCTTTAAGGTATATAAATCTTGCGATTTTGAACAGTCAAGATGACGAATATTTATATGAATTGAAATCCAAAATTCTAAAATATTTGAACAAACCGGATGAGGCATTAAATGTTTTGTTGAAGTTTTATGAAAACTATCCTGATGATATGGCAATAGAAGATAACCTTGCATTGGAGTATGAAAAAAGAGGAGAACATAATAAAGCTCTAAGTTTTATAAACAAATCTCTTTTGAAAGAAAAAACGAGTGACAAATATCAAGGTAAAGCAACGATTTTGTTTAGGTTGGAACGATATGAAGATGCAATAAATGCAGCCGAAAAATCAATTGAACTGGAAGAAAATGGAGCTGCGTATTACTGGATGTCATTAGCTTATGGTAGATTAGAACAATATTCAAAAGCTCTAACTGCAATTAACAAATCTATTTTGTTAGATGGTGGTGATATGTGGAGTTATAAAATTCAATCTGAAATATTGGGAGCTTTAGGAAATAGCAAAGCCGCAGAAAAAGCCTACAAAAAAGCTCGAGAATTGGGGTTGGATGAATAATTTATTAATAACAAAAATCGCAGAATAAATCTGCGATGATAAATTTTTGTATTATTTTATTTTCATGTCATTGCGCACTTGTTGCGCAATCTTCTAGTTTTTTGTTATCTTACACAGCTTCTTCTTGGTTTTTGAATTGCATTTCGTATAAATATCTATATTTACCGCCTTCAATATTCATCAATTCTTCGTGAGTTCCAAGTTCTGCAAGTCTGCCTTCGTCTACAACTGCAATTCTATTTGCATTTTTGATTGTTGATAATCTGTGTGCAATAACAAATACTGTTTTGTTTTGAATTAAGTTGTCAAGGGCTTTTTGAACAATAGCTTCGGATTTGTTGTCAAGGGCAGATGTTGCTTCATCCAAAATAACTATTGGAGCATCTTTTAACATAGCTCTTGCGATTGCTACACGTTGTCTTTGACCGCCAGATAGAGTAGTTCCTCTTTCTCCAACGAATGTGTCTAGACCGTTTTCTAGGGAATGAGCAAATTCATCAAGGTGTGCCATTGCAACAACCTTTTTTATTTCTTCTTCTGTTGCATGTTCATTACCCATCAAAATATTTTCTTTGATAGTGCCTGAGAATAAGAAATTATCTTGGAATACGAATGAAATATTTTGTCTTAATTCGTCAAGATTAAAGTTTCTGATATCAACTCCGTCAAAGTCTATTTCGCCGGATGTTACATCATAAAATCTAGGTAACAAGCTAACAACAGTACTTTTCCCACCACCTGAATTGCCGACAAGTGCGATAGTTTCTCCTTTGTTAACGTGTAGAGAAAAATCTTTCAATACCGGAGTATCTTGTTCGTATTCAAAGTTAACGTTTTTAAAGTCAATTGATGAGTTTAGACCATTCAATTTTACAGGGTTTGCAGGTGAGTGGATTTGAGGTTTTAAGTCAAACAATTCAAATACACGGCTCATTGCAACAAATACACCTTGTAAATTTGTTAAAGTGTTACCTAATGTTTTTGTCGGTTTGTATAACAATAATAGTGAAGTTACGAATGATGCGAAACTTCCGGCAGTCATTTGACCTGATAAAATCAAGTGGTTGCCGTATGCCATAACAAGAGCAATACCGATTGAACATACAAAATACATAATAGGTGACATCCAGCCTACACGCTTTGTCAAAGACATTGCAAGATGGAATTGTTCCAAAATTTGACTGTCAAATTTCTGGTTTTGATCTTCTTGTAAATTATATGCTGTCATAATTTTGTTGCCGGCAAATGTTTCATTAAAGTTTGTGGTCATATTACCACCAACAACCATTGTTGCATTAGAAACTTTTTTAATTCTTTTTCTAATAAGTGTAACTGGAGTGATGGCAATTGCCATTATTGTAACGCCAATAATGGCTAACTTCCAAGAGTTGTATAACAAAACTCCAACAAGTCCGATTAATCCAAAGAATGTTGCAATAAATGATTTCAACATATCAATGATATTTCTTGATGCAGAGTCAGGATCTGACAAAAATCTCGTTAGAACAATACCGGATGAGTTTACATCAAAGAATTGCGGATCCATTGATGTTAATTTCTTAAACAAATCCTTTTTCAAAGACATAGAAATTTTTTGTCCTGTCCAGTCTGTTAAATAGTTGCTTAAATACTTTAAAACTCCTTGAAATAGCGCAAAGCCAACAATTCCGAATGGAATTATTGCAGCTAAAAATGCTTGAGAATGAATAGAAATCCCAAAGAAATTCCAAGTATGTTCTGGGTTCCCATTTACAACAAAATCAAGATACGGTTTTAGAGCAAGAGCAACAACACCATCCAACAATCCCAGAGGTACTGCAATAATTAGGTTTATTATAGCTCTTGGTAATACCGGCTTGATGTATGGAAAAATTTTGCCAAGTAAGTATTTATAGTTGAACGCATCTTTTGACATTGTGTCTTTTAATTTGTAGTTATAATCCATGTATATCCCCTTCTTATGTCTGATTAATATTATCTCATGAAAAAATATTTTGTGCTATATTGCATATTAAGGAATTATAAGGAGACAAAATGAGAATTTGTGTAATCGGAACAGGTTATGTCGGATTAGTTGCAGGCACTTGTCTTGCAGATATGGGAAACGATGTTATTTGTGTAGATAATGATTTAGAAAAATTAATAAAATTAAATGATGGCATTGTTCCGATTTATGAGCCGGGTTTAGAAGAGCTTATTAAAGCTAATGTTACAGAGGGGCGTTTGAAGTTTTCGTCTGATTTAGATAATGCCGTAAAGCAATCTTTAGTTTGTTTTATTGCTGTTGGAACTCCGCAAGGACAAGATGGTGCTGCAAATATGCAATATGTTATGGATGTTGCAGAAAGTATCGGAAAATCAATAGACGGGTACAAGGTTATTGTTGATAAATCAACTGTTCCTGTCGGTACGGCTGATAAGGTTACAGAAGTTATAAAAAAATATTATGATGGTGAATTTGATGTTGTTTCAAATCCTGAATTTTTAAAACAGGGTGCTGCGGTAGATGATTTCTTAAAACCAGATAGAGTTGTAATCGGTTCAAATTCTCCTAAAGCAACCGCAATTATGCAAGAAGTTTATGCACCATTTTTTAGAACCGCAAGTCGTTTTGTAATAATGGATGTAAAATCTGCCGAAATGACAAAATATGCCGCAAATTCGTTTTTGGCTATAAAAATTTCTTATGCCAATGAAATCGCAAATATTTGCGAAGCGGTTGGTGCTGATGCTGAGATGGTCAGAATTGGAATGTGTTCTGATAAAAGAATTGGTTCACAATTTCTATTTCCAGGATTGGGGTATGGTGGAAGTTGTTTCCCAAAAGATATTATGGCTTTAATGAAAACCGCAAGAGATAATAATTGTGCATGCCGTTTGATTGAAGCGGCTGATGAAATTAACAAAGAGCAAAGAGTAATATTCATAACAAAGATTTTACAACGTTTTGGAATGAACCTTGCAGGTATGACATTTGGTGTTTGGGGATTAACTTTTAAACCGAAAACCAATGATATGAGGATGGCTCCATCTATTACAATTATTAATGCATTGTTAGGATTTGGAGCAAGAATAAAAGTTTATGATCCAAAAGGTTTTGAACAGGCGAAAAATGTATTTGGTGATAGAGTAATTTATGCTAACAATTCTTATGATGCTTTAAAAGATGCGGATTGTATGTTACTTTTAACTGAATGGAATGAATTTAGACGACCAGATTTTGACAGAATAAAAGGTTTGATGAAATCTCCGGTTATTTTTGATGGAAGAAATCAATATGATGCTGAAAGATTAAAACAACGAGGTTTTGAATATCATTGTATTGGTAAAAGAGGCTAAGCCTTAATTATAAAGGAAGATTTGAAAAGGCATCTAATTTGCCGTCATCAATGGAGTGACCGCCCTCTTTTAATTTTACTATTCCTCTTAAATTATTTATTTGTTTTGAGAGGTTTTCAGTAGAAGTTGGGGGAACAACATTATCTTTTATTGAATAAATCATATATGTTGGAGCGTTATTCTTTTTTATTGTCTGTTTTAAATTTATAACATTTTCCAAGCTATTGAAGATAAATGGAACTTTTTTCAAAACAAACTTTACGATTTTAGGGAGTTTTACCATATTTCCCTTAGCTACATTGTTAAATTCATCTTTTAGAGAATTTATTGGAGATATAAGTACTAAAAATTTACAGTTTTCACCTGCAGCTACGGCTGTTTCAAGAGCCGGAAAACCGCCTGCGCTATATCCTACAACCCCAATGTCATTTATATTTTGGCTTTTAAGGTGTTTGATTGCCATGTCTGCTGTGTTTTGAATTGACTTTGTTGTCAGCTTTTCAGTGTTGTTTCCAAAATTACCATATTCACAAGACAAAATTCCGTAACCCTTGTCAATAATTCTTTTATACAAAGCTTGGTTTGACGTTACGTTTTGTCCAATTCCATGAAAGAAAATAATATATTTTTTTTCATTATATGGGTTGATGTCCATTGCGTGCAAAACATGGTCGCCAAATTTTTTCTTAACTTCTTTTAAATTAGGTTCAAGACTTCTATCAATAGCATGCCACCTTGTTTTAGAAATTTGGGCAAAACGATCAAAAGTCTTGTTAATATAGTTTTTAAATGGCGGAATTTTGTTAATCGCAAGACCTTTAAAATTTGGGTTATAACTAGATTGATAGTTGTTAGATAAAATCGGGGTAATCATTATACATACACCTATATACACAAAAAGCACCTCTAATGGTGCTTTCTCTTTTTATTTATTAAATAAATGGGCATGAAGAGACTCGAACTCCCACGCGTTAGCACTAGTTCCTAAGACTAGCGTGTCTACCATTCCACCACATGCCCATATTTAATTATCAATTTCCTTTGTCGTTGAGCGTGCCTACCCCTCTCACTCGACTTGACATTTAGTCAACTCTCGTTCGGCAGAGTACCACATGCCCATATTTAATTATCAATTGACTTGAAGTTGCGCCAACTAAGACTGGCTGCATAACTAATCTTATACAGAAAATTTTTCAATGTCAAGAACATTTATTTAATCTTTTCCGGATGAGCTGAATTTGAAAGTATTATTTCGTAATACTCGTTTTTGTCAATATTTACTCCCATATTTTTGGGATCTGCAAATTTTTTCTTTTTATTTTTGTTTAATAATTTTTTGTAATCGCTTGCCATAATTGGATTATATTACAAAATTTTAAAAACTGCTTGAATTTTTTCAAGATTTGTTTTAGGATAATTATACGTGCGTCGGTGTATTTGTGGAACGCCGATTTAAAAAAGGAATTTTAAATAAAAGTACGAAATATAAAATATAAAGGAATTGTGAAATGAACCCTATTATTGATGAATTAGAAAAATCTTATTTGAAAGAAAACACTCCGGATGCAAATCCTGGTGATACTGTAAAAGTATTTGTAAGAATCGTTGAAGGTAACAAAGAAAGAATCCAGGCTTTTGAAGGTACTGTTATTAAAAAACACGGTTCTGGTGTTAATAAAACTATTACAGTTAGAAAAGTATTTCAAGGCGTTGGCGTAGAACGTGTATTCTTACTAAACTCTCCTAGAATTGACAAAATTACTGTTCTTAGAAAAGGTGATGTAAGACGTTCTAAACTTTACTATTTGAGAGAACGTTCTGGTAAGGCAACTCGTATCAAGGAAAAAATTGAAAAAAGATAAGCTTCACATACACTGGTATCCCGGTCATATTGCAAAAGCTGAAAAAAAGTTGAAAGAGCAACTTTCTTTAGTGGATGCAGTTATTGAAGTTATTGATGCAAGACTGCCTTTGTCAAGCAGTTATGATAATATTACGCGGCTTTTAGGTGAAAAGCCGCGTTTAATATTGTTAAATAAATCAGATTTAACAAATATTGACGAACTTAAAAAGTTTATAAAAATAATTGAGGACAAAACCGGTTTTCCGGCTGTAATTTCTGATGCAAAAAACTCAAGAGATTTGAATTTTATAGTTAAGAAGGCGGTCGAGCTATCAGAACCAAAAATTCAGGCGTTGATGAAAAAAGGTTTGTTGCGCAGACCTGCAAGAGTTATGGTTGTTGGTATGCCAAATGTCGGTAAATCGAGTATTATCAATAAATTAACAAAGTCGTCAAAAACTAAAACAGGTGCAAAAGCCGGTGTTACTCGTCAACAACAGTGGGTAAGAATTAATCCGCAATTGGATTTGTTGGACACTCCCGGTATTATTCCGATGAAACAGGAAGATCAAATTAGGGCAAAAAAATTGGCGTTTGTTAATGCGGTTTCAGAAAACGCTTATTCTAGTGAAGCGGTGGCGATTGAGTTGTTGGAACTTCTTTCTGAAAAATATGCGCAAAAAGTAAAAGATTATTATAATGTTGAAAATCTTTCTATTGAAGATATAGCACAATCACGCAATTGGATTGTTGCAGGTGGAAATCCTGATATAAAACGTACTTCGGTTTATATTTTGAGAGATTTTAGAGAAGGAAAAATCGGTAAGTTTATATTAGATGAGTTTCCTTCTGTGGAGTAGATATGGGTACAAAAAAAATTTCTGAAATTAAGTCAAAAAAATTATTTGACTATGATTTAGGATTAAATAAACTTATAGTCGGAACTGATGAGGCAGGCAGAGGATGCGGAGCTGGTGGGGTTTTTGCAGCTGCAGTGTGTTTTAATTCTGTTTCTGATGATTTGATTAAAAGACTTTCTATTCTTAATGATAGTAAAAAACTTTCTAAAAAACATAGAGAAGAAATTTTTTATACTATAAAGTCGGAAACAATTAATTCTGTTGTTTGTATTGATGTTGAAGAAATTGAGCGTATAAATATTCTAAATGCCTCTTTAAAAGCGATGAATATCGCATGCTCTAATGTTATATCTCAATTGCAACATGAATTGAAATATAAAGAATTGCAAGTTTTAGTTGATGGTAACAAATTGATTAAAAATTTTGAATACCCGCAACAATTTATTGTAAAAGGTGATGCGACATCTGCGTCAATTGCAGCTGCAAGTATATTGGCTAAAGTTAGTCGTGATAGGTATATGGATAGATTGGATGAGGAATTTCCACAATATAAGTGGAATGAAAACGCAGGTTATTTAACTAAAGAACACATGGCTTTGATTGACAAATATGGACTTTCACCATATCATCGACCTTCTTATTTAAGAAAACATTTTGCCAAACAAGAACAATTGAGCTTGTTTTAAATACATTGTCATTACGAGTAGCATAGCGACGTAGTAATCGCATCCAAAAGAACTTTAAGTCTTATCGCCCTATCGCCTTATTGACCTATTCTAAATATCGAACAGTTTATGTAATCTGGTCACAATATCTTCTTCATCAAGGTCTTGGGTAATTTTGTTCAAATCAATTGCCATTTGATAATAATTTGCGGCATCATTGATAAATCCCATAGCTTGAGATGCTCTGGCTGCGTTGAAGTAAGCTAAAGTGTAATTAGGATTTAGTTCAATTGCTGTTTCAAAGTATTCAAGAGCTTCTTCTGCATCTCCCAAACCGTCAAGATATAAAATACCTAAATTATTTTGCGCATATTCATTATTTGGGTTCAAATCAATCGCTTTGTGGAACGAAACTAATGCTTCTTCCAAGTAATCTTTTTCCCATAATGCAATACCGGCTTTGGAATAAGCTCTGTAATCATCTGGGTTTACCATAATTGCATCACAATAAGCTCTAATAGCGTTATCCAAATCGTAAGAAGCCATATGAACATCTCCTAGCGATAAATATAAGCTATAATTGTTTGGATCTAAAATAATTCCAGCTTGATATGTTGAAACTGCTGCTTCAATATTTCCTTTGATTTCTGCATAAATTGTTCCTAATGCTTCACAGACAATTGAAGTCCATTCTTTGTCCGGATTTAGTGCAATCGCTTTTTGATAGTGTTCAATAGCCTCATCATACAATTGAGCTTTTGAGTAAGCATAAGCTAATGAATTGTTGTAGAATGGATTTTCAGGATCTCTTTCAAGTGCAAGTTTAAAAGCACTGATTGAGTTAATTTTATCCTCTTTTTTTATGTAAAGATGCCCCAATTCGTAATAAATTTGCGGTGTATCAATATCAAATTCAAGAAGTTTTTCGTAGCAATCAATTGCTTCATCGGTGTTTTCTGGAAAATATGTTTGTAAAACTGTAGCTAGTTTTACTAAAACTTCTCGATTAAGCGGATTGGCTTCTAAAACTTTTTTGTAACAATCAACACTTAATTCTGTTTCTTTGTTTTTAAGAGCTAAATCACCCATTTTATCGTAGAAAATTTCACCATGATTTGTTGTTGTTACTGCTTGTTTGTAAATGTTTTCAGCAGATGGATAAAGTTTGAATTTTTCCAAAAATTTTCCTACTGTGTTGTATGTGAATACAGAAAAGTCATCTGACATGTTTTTGTAGAACATCTTCATAGATGGTCTATCCCATGCAAGCATTAAACTTCCTGATAAAAAGTAATACAAGAAACTTAAATAATCTCCGACGTTACCGTTTTTAGAATTTATTTTTTGTAAAATTGACTGAGAAAGGATTAATCTAGGTCTTGCAGAGTTGAGTTTCCCCATCTTTATAGCTGACTTAAACTCATGCTCGGCTGATTTGAAATCCTGAGCCATCTTCATGAAAAATCCGGTGTATAAATGCGCATTGATGTTCTTTGGGGCTAAAGAAACCGCAGTTTTACATTGCTCGATTGCGGTGTCAAGACTAATTTGACCTTGTTCCCACATTAATGTAGCAAGACGATAATATGCTTCCGGCATAGTTGGATCATACTTTACTGCATCTATATAAAATTCTATTGCGTCTTGCAAATCGGTATTTTGTTGACGAATTAGATATTTTTCATGTGCTATTCTGGCTTTTTCTAATGATTCTTTAGCTTTATCTGTATTTGCCGCTTTTATCGGCTGTAGTAACATTTGTTCTGACATCAATGAGCTCCAATAAGATGTGTGTCTATTTTTATATTTCTTCTAACGATATAAATAATTCTAATCTTTAGTAAAAAGAAATAATATCATCCATGTGGAGGAGATGATTAATGTAAATTTTTGTAACACGGGATTTGATTATTCTTAAAGTATTTTGGGGAAGTTGCCGTAAATCTGAATATGTGTGTACTAAAAAAGGAGAATATCTATGGCTAATGTAAATAGAACAGGCGCATCG
>SAMEA104315420__coassemble_823_pt1 | contig 16762 bp, 23 predicted proteins | sample SAMEA104315420__metabat2_high_PE_040 | metagenome-assembled genome bin SAMEA104315420 (sample SAMEA104315420) | gut metagenome | biome: Monkey gut; feature: monkey-associated habitat; material: faeces | place: China | collected 2013
GTGAAAGCTTATAATATAAATTTCTCTACAGGATAGCACCCACCTAAATCCTCACCTCATAAGGGAGGACTTTATTTTACAAGGAAGGTTAAATGTTTCCCTTACGGGATAGTACCCACTTAAACACTTCTCACAAGGGAAAACTTTACAAAAAAAATATCCGCTATTTCTAAGAAACAACGGATATTTTTACTCTTTTCAGCAAATAACTATTTAGCTTGTAATTTGTTTACAGCTTTAGTTAATCTTGATTTCTTTCTTGCAGCTGTATTTTTGTGCAAGATACCTTTTGAAACTGCTTTATCACACAATTGGTATGCTTTTGATAATGCAGATTTTAAAGCATCAGCATCTTCAGCGTTTGCAAGTTCTAATACTTTCTTAACCGCAGTTTTGATTGATGTTCTGAATGCTTGGTTTCTCAATCTATTTCTTTCAGCGATTAATACTCTTTTTTTAGCAGATTTAATATTTGCCATTTTATTTTGCCTTTCTTTACTCTTACGTTCGGGTAATGAAGCCGAACACATTTGAGGATGTGAGTAACAATATATTAAATAAAAAATTTTATATTTGCAACCCACATGTTAAATTATGTAATACGGCAAATTTCAAGCAACTACTACGTTTATAGTATGGTACCATTTTTTACTGTTAATTAATGTAACAATTATACACAAGAATTAGTTCTAAAGGATTATTTTTTTTAGTAATTTGTGGTATAAATTTTATATAAGTAAGAATTATAGTTATATAATAATTCGTTTAAATAAGATATGGAGGCACAAATGTCAGTAGGACAATTCGTATTTATGTTACATAGCCATCTTCCTTATTACAGAAAAGCCGGTATGTGGCCGTTTGGGGAAGAAAACCTTTATGAATGTATGGCAGAAACTTACATTCCTTTGTTGAATGCAATTTCTGAATTATATGATGAAGGTATCAAAGCTAAGTTAACAGTAGGTATTACACCAATTCTTGCAGAACAGTTAAACGACCAACATTTAAAAGAAGGTTTTGTTAAATATGTGGACTCAAGAATTGCGCAGGTATCTAAGGATTTGGAAAGATATCCTGATCCTAAAGTGCCTCACTCTCAACACCTTAAATATTTGGCAAAATACTATTTTGACTGGTTCACAAATATTAAAAATTCATTTGTTAACAAATATGGCATGGATTTGATTGCTCAATTTAAAAAGTTCCAAGATTTGGGATGTATCGAAATTACCACATCAGGCGCAACTCATGGTTTTTCTCCATTATTGGCAACAGATAGCAACTTGAACGCTCAATTCAAAATTGGTTCTGACACTACAAAAAGATTATTTGGACAAAAAGCGTGCGGATGCTGGTTACCAGAATGTGCATACAGACAAGGTTACGAATATGTTGGGAAAGATGGGAAAAAACATTGGCGCCCTGCAATCGAAGTAACTTTGCAAAATAACGACATTGAATACTTCTTTACAGAATCACACGTAATAGAAGGGGGTAATTCAATTGGAAACAGACGTGTAATCGGGGTTTACGGCAATATCGAATATATTCCGCTACCTGATAGACCGGCTACTGGTTACGACACATACGCAGCATACTGGCTACCAGATGCACAAGTTGCAGTAATGGGAAGAAACGAAAGAGCAGGTTATCAAGTTTGGTCAGCAGCTGACGGCTATCCTGGAGACGGAGTATATAGAGAATTCCACAGAAAAGATGCTAAGTCAGGTATGCACTACTGGAGAATTACTTCACCTAAGACTGATTTAGGTGATAAAATGCTTTACGATCCGGTTCTTGCATTAAATAAAGTAAACGAAAATTCTGACCACTATACAACTTTGATTTACCATATGTTAAACGATTACAAAAAAGCGACAGGTAAAGAAGGTTTGGTAATGGTATCATTCGACACCGAATTATTTGGTCACTGGTGGTTTGAAGGAGTTGAATTTATCAAACAAGTAATCAAAAAATTCAATACATATCTTCCGGAAGTTGAAAGAATGACTGCAGGTGAATATGTTCACTCTCACCCACCAAAAGAAGCTATTCAAATTCCTGAAAGCTCTTGGGGACAAGGCGGACATTTCTACGTATGGAATAACCATTTGACAGAATGGATGTGGCCAATTATCCATGCTTGCGAAAAACGTATTAATGCAATTGCAGACAAATATTCTGAAATTCCAGATGACAAATTATTATTAAGAGCATTAAAACAAATGGCTAGAGAAAATTTATTGTTACAAAGTTCAGATTGGCCGTTCTTAATTACAACATGGCAAGCAAAAGATTATGCTACAGACAGATTTAGAGAGCATGTTGACAGGTTTGAAACAATTTGCGACATGATTGAAAGTGGCAATATTGATGAGGCTAAATTGAAAGAAATTGAAGATATTGATAACTGCTTCCCAACAATTGACTACAGAGTTTATCAATCAATTGAAGAAGGAGTTATTCCTCAACAATCAGCAAAACTTGCTCCATTGTACAAATAAAACTTGAATTTCAAATAATGAAAAAATGAGTTTCTATAATGGAAACTCATTTTTTTCGCATAAATTCTCTTGCGGAATTTGGATAACATAGCTCAGGGTGTTTCATGGTAAGCAAAAATCTTTCCATACCGGATATCCCAACTTCAGCGACATTTCTAAATGTAATTTCTGACTGAGGCTTTATTCCAATAAGTAATTCACTAAAAACATTTTTGTATTTTTGGAACATATTAGAGGCAAAATCAGCCATTCCAACCCATGGATCAATGATTATTGTATTTTTATTCGGTTTACCATTAAACGTAGAACCATCTTTATTAAATACACAAACCATATGATCTAGAAAAGAACCATCAACTTTTAAACCAGCAGTACAAGCATTATCGACCCCGTTTATTCTCAAAATCGTAGCTGCCACAAACGCATCTTCACCACAATTTCCAAGTTTATCATACTTAAATTGTCCTAAAACATTATTTACTCGATGATAATCATCTTTTCCACCTATACGCCAATTTTCACGCGCATCATGAATTCGTTTTACAATTCGTTTGCGCCATGCAAATAAACGAAGGAATTTGCGATCTTTTGGATTTTTATTATAGAGAAGTGCATATTCCGGTTTATCTATAAATTTCCTATATAAATCCCAATTTGCCTCTTCTATATCTGCCATTTTTGCACTAATTTTAGTTGTAGAAATATGAGGAAAAGTATTCTTAACTTTTTGACAAACCCATTGAGCATCTCGGACTTCTGGGCAACGAGAAGTAAACAAGAGATTATTTTGAGAAGAATTTACACTATTCATACTTTGATTAAGATTGCTGAAAAAAATAATTGCCAAAGTTATTACAATTATTTACATTTTTTATAAAAAAATTAAACAAAACTCTTGCAAAAAAAAATTCAGCATATTATAATAAGACTTGTCGAAGGACTTGACAATATAATATGGGAGCGTAGCTCAGTTTGGTTAGAGCGCATGCCTGTCACGCATGAGGTCGCGAGTTCGAGCCTCGTCGTTCCCGCCATTTTTAAAATTAGCACCTTCGGGTGCTTTTTTAGTGCATTTTGACTGAGTTTTAGGTGGTTCGATAGTTAATTTATTTTGTTCATGTATTCTTGATAGTCTAAACAATGTATCAAAAACTGGGTGTAACTCTACATCTAGCTTCCCGTCATAATAACTTGAGTTCGATATTACAGTTTGCGAAATGAAACGTTTATCTTCAACTGTACCATTCAAGAACATAAGCTACTGCTTTATTAGATTCTGTTATAATATTGTTTCATTTTCTTTTCTCTTTACTTACTATTACCACCTTGTACGTAAAAGTGATGTTTGTACCACCTATTAGATAAATTTTTATATTTTTTATAAACTTCCGCTTTTACTTCAAGTTGCTTGGAGCATTAGGTGTAACCCTTGACGAAGTCGGAATTGAACTTGATCAAGCAGAAGTTCATCAAAATCCGTTATATTTAAAAGCATTACAAATATTGAATACTGCTAAAGATGATGCTGAGCTTTCTTGCTACATTGAAGCTTTAAAAATTGTCCAAAAAGCTCTAAAACATTCTATCGGAAATAATCAATAACTATTGCCAAAAACAATTCATTTTGCTAAAATTTTGAAGAAAATATTTTAGATAGGGGAAAATCATGAAAAAAATATTTATTTCAATATTACTTGTAGCACTTACATCAACTACATGTTTTGCTGAAGAAATATATTCTATTAAAACTTTACACAAAATGGAAATTATCGCAAATTCACCAATCAATAAAACCGATTTAGAAAACGCAAAAAACATAATGACAAATGTATATCAAAAGACAGCAGAAGGAGTAAAAAATGGGAAAGGTCCATTTTATGCTGAAATATACGATGAAAACGGAAACTTTGTTGTGTCATCTTCAAATAGCGTTGTAGAAGATAATTGCGCTTTATACCATGCAGAAGTTAATGCACTAAAAAAAGCATTTGAGAAGTACAAACAGTATGACTTATCTCCTCAAAATTTGACAATATATATAAATGCTGAACCTTGTATAATGTGCGCAGGCGCACTTATGTGGTCAGGAGTTAAAACTATTTATTTTGGTGTCCCTTCCAAAGATGTTGAAAGAATTACAGGTTTTGACGAAGGCTATAAACCAAATTGGGTAAGAGAATTTAAGAAAAGAGGAATTACTGTTTATGGAAGCATTGAAAAAGCTACAGGAGAAAAAGTTCTACAAGATTATGTAGATAGCGGGAAAGAAATCTACAAACCTTCTAGAGAAGAAAAATTAGTTGGAATGCCAAATCCTTGGACAGAATGTAATACTGATTTTAAATGCGGAACAAAAAATGCCGGATTTAATTTTCCACTATCTCTATCAAATTACAAAATTAGAGCGATGAAAGGAATGTTTGAAATTTCTTATCCACTTGATGAATTTAGAACAGTAACCGTCAGAAAAGGATTTGATGAAAGCAATAATGGTGATAATAGCGGAGATTACAACAAATATCCAGACAACAAAATCTATACTCTTGAAAATGGTGTAAATATCAATATCAGAGGGGACAAAAATAAGATTTATGTAATGTACTTTATGGCAGAATCTGGAGTATATTCAGCGAGATGCGAACAAGGGATGACAAAAAGAGAAGTAGAAGGCATCTACAACGTAATCAGAGAAGCTGAAGAACCAAAATTGCCATAAAATCATTTAATTAACAATTTAGTAATAATATTATATTCCGAATTTTTAAAAGAGTTTTTGTAAATTGCAAAAATTCTTTTTCTGAAATAAATTTTACTAACACTGCAAGCATTTTATCGTTTTGTGGCGCACAATCAAGATATAAACGTTTCCTATTTAATACTATTTTTTTAAGTCAACTTTAAAAAATAATTTTATTATTTTCTAACATTTTTTCTTTTAACTTGTCTAATAATCGTGTCAATTCATTGATTTCTTCTACTGAAAATGTTTTTAATGTTTTTAGAGCTATTTCTCGATATTTTTCATCAGTGTTTTTATATAATTTTTTACCAAATTCGGTGAGTTCGGTATGTTTTACCATTATATTATGATTGGTACTCAAAACTCTTTTAATATAACCTTTTTGCTCCATTACATTTAAAATTTTACCAACATGTGCTTTGCCTTTATAAACAAGTTTTGCAATATCACTTTGTGACAACTTCGGATTTTGCAAAATATGCGACAAAATCTTAAATTCATCTAATTCAAGCATTTGTTCATGTCCAGAAATGAAGATTTTATAATAATTTCGTGCCATTAACTCAGACACCCTAGCAGTATCTGATAATTTATAAAAAACATTGCCAACATAAGTCATATTATTGATATTTTTATCATCCATTACACAGTCCTCTTACATTTAATCTTACAATAAATAATACTTTTTGTAAAAATCAACTATAAATCTGATTTTTTATAGGATAAAAAATTATAGAATGTTCATGATGTAGAAATATGAGGATTTTATTATGAAATGGGTTATTATTCTATTATTAATTGCTGCCGGCGTTTGGGCTTATTTGAATGTTGACTTTACCGGAATGAAAAACAACACACAAGATAATACGATGAATGCTATTAAAAATGAAAAAACTATTAAAAAATTCTTTGATGCAGATCAACAAAACAAACAAGAAACTCAAGATACTATAAGAGATAATTTTTAATTTGTAAATTGCTAAGATTAAACATGTAATAAAAATAAGACCGGTTCTCATAACCGGTCTTTTATAATTCCTATCCTAAAAATTTTCCTATTCTATTCCTATTGATTTCGTTTTCCTTAATTATCCTATTGATTTTCCAACAACTTTTTTCAGGTTTATGCGATAAAGTTAGTTCCAAACCTGCTTGCTCCGTGAAAGAATGATTGTTTCATCATATCAACCAAAGTCTTTTTAATTACATATCTTTTATTCAAATCAACTGAATTAACAGCTTCTGAAGTTTCTTTATATGTATCTGTAACTGTATTTGAAAATAAAAGCATAGTTGCCATAGCCTTAAAACCTCTCTGTTTCTTTATTTAGCTCTCACTCTTATATAAAAAATTTTTGTATTAAATTATTGACTTTTTCAATACAATTTATATAACTTTCGTTACATAACTTTACAAACATTGAAGTTTTTTATATAAAATTCCGTCAATAAACAAGTATATGAAAGGAGAAAATTAATGGCAGATTCAATGAATGTAACAGGTAACGCAAGTAATATAGATATTTCCAGATGGAAAAAACTTTCTGCACAAGAAATTCTTAAACAAGAGAGCAAAGGCGAGGAAATTCCTTCCGAAATTGTTAGTTGGGCAGAGCAAATGGCAGCACTTGCCAAAATTCCTGATGATGTAACGTATGAACAAGTAGACGGAGATGTTGGACTTGATGCGTTGGATAAGCTAGGAATTTCTCCGGAAGATGCAGGTTTTGCAGCGGCACCGGAAGTTGACAATGCACAAAATCCAACAAAACCAGAGCAACCTGATGCAGTCAAAGATCCGGCTAAAATTGCAGATTTAACACCGGAAAGTCAAGATAACAACATCTTTATGAACGCAACTCCAGGACAAGCAGGAGATGTTAAACCACAAGACACAAATCCGCCTGACACCAACGAGCAACAAACCCTAACCCTTGCAGATCCTGCATTAACAACAGATCCAGAAGAAATTAGAAAAAGAAAAGCCAAAAAAGGATTAGCGTAAAGATTTGATAGCGGATTTGATATCCGCAGACTTGTAAATATAATTACCCGCAACTAAAGAATTTGCACCATAAAGCGTGCTAATTCTTGCTGTTTCAGCATTTATTCCTCCATCTACTTGTATAATCAAGTTTTCAGGAGCTTTTTCTTTTATTACAGGAATTTTATCTGCACAATCTTGCATGAATTTTTGACCGCCAAAACCCGGTTCAACAGTCATTACCAACAACAAATCTAAATCTTTTAAATATGGGAAAACAACGTCTGGAGTAGTTTTAGGTTTTATAGACAAACCGACTTTTATCCCAAATGACTTAATCAAATCAATAGTTTTTTTAATATCAGTTCCGCACTCATAGTGAAATGTCAATATATCTGCGCCAGCTTTTACGAACGGTTCAACGTATTTTTCAGGATTTTCAATCATCAAATGCACATCCAATGGTAGTTTTGTAACTTTTCTAATTGATGCGACAACAGGTACTCCAATTGTTATATTAGGCACAAAATGTCCATCCATTACATCAACATGAACCCAATCTGCACCACCATCTTCAATTCGCTTTATATCTCTTTCCAAATTTGCAAAATCTGCAGACAAAATAGAAGGTGAAACGTAAATCATTTTACTGCTCCAAAAATTTTACATGCCTCATAAGCTGCGTGTTGTTCCGCCTCTTTTTTAGTTTTCCCAACACCTTTAGCAACTACTTTCCCCTGATAAGAAACCTCTATCTCAAAAGTTTTGTTATGCGCAGGCCCTGTTTCGCCAACAATAGTATAAACAGGAATTTCTTTTGTCAAACCTTGTGTGTATTCCTGCAATATTGCTTTTGCATTGAATTTTTCAAAATTTTTGTCCACTTCTTCAATATAAGGCATCAAAATTTTTTGCAAAAAAGGGATTATCAAATCAAATTTTCCATCTAAATAATATGCGCCTAAAACCGCCTCAAAAGCACACGCACAAACAGATTCAATGTGAGCCAAACCTTGTTTCGCTTCATGTTTTGCAAGAATAATCAAATCACAAAAACCAATTTCATGCGCAATTTTAGACAATGTATTGTCAGAAACAATAATAGAGCGTATTTTCGACAAGTCACCCTCTTGGTATTCAGGATATTTTTTATACAAAATATCTGATGCAGAAAGTTTCAAAACTGCATCACCCAAAAACTCTAAACGCTCATAATTTTCAACATAAGGCAAATCCTGCTCTTTTGTATAAGACGGATGAGTCAATGCCTTTTTGAAGGAATCAGGATTATCAATTTTTATACCAAAAATTTCTTCTAACTTCTGCATTTAAAACAATCCTTTAATACAATTTACAATATCATGAGAAAAAACAAAATATTTGCAGAAATAATACATAACAGGAATTGTGAATATAAAACTATCTGTTCTATCCAAAAATCCGCCATGTCCCGGAAGCGAATTTCCTGAATCTTTTACACCTGCATCTCGTTTCAAAAGAGATTCACACAAATCACCGATTTGAGCAAATACAGTACATAAAAAGCCTGCAATAACTGGAATGTACCATTTTACATCAATCATATAAACTTTAGAAATAAACAAACCAACAACGCAAGAGCCTAACACTGCGCATATAGCACCACCAATTGAACCTTCGATTGTTTTATTAGGACTTATAACTGGCGCTAACTTATGTTTGCCCAACCTTGTTCCTGCATAATAACATCCAACATCTGTCAACAAAATTGCAGTAAACATCATTACGACAAAACCTAATCCATCGTGATAATCAGCTGATGACATATCTCTCAATAACTGCAAATGTAAAGGGAAATAACCGCAATATACAAAACCTAAAATTGTTGTCGCAACATTAGCAATATACGGTTGTCTACCTCTAAATAACACCCACATAAATGAAAACAAAGTACACAAAATCAACGCCGAAGCAACATATTTTGCCTGATCAAAGAAAGTAATAATAGCCAGTATTGCCTCAGCTAATAAGATGATTTTAAGGCTTGGATAAAAACCTTTATGCTCCAAAATTTTAACATATTCTTTCGATGCGAAATATATTATAAACGAAAGCATTATCAAAAGGGCAACCCCACCGAGCATTATGCAGCCCATAGCAATTGTCCCCATTATGAAACCTGTTAACATTCTTGTTGCGTTTTTATTCAAGCCTTTAATTTCATCCATTATACTGTCATAACCTCTTTTTCTTTGTCAGCTACGGCCTTGTCAATAATACCTGTATATTTATCAGTCAATTTTTGAATTTTGTCTTGATTGTCTTTTACAGTATCTTCTGGAAGGTTTTCACTTTTTTCGATTTTTTTCAAATCATCAGTCATATCACGACGAATATTTCTGATTGCAACTTTTGCGTCTTCCCCAATTTTCTTAACTTCTTTGGCAGTTTCACGTCTTCTTTCTTCTGTCAAAGGAGGGAATGGCAAACGGATACAAATACCGTCACTGTTTGGCGTAATACCAATTTCAGCCTTAATAATAGCTTTTTCAATTTCTTTCAAAATTGATTTGTCATAAGGAGTAATAACAAGAGTAGTTCCGTCTTGAACTGAAACTTGTGACATTTGTCTTAGTGGGGTTGGCGCTCCATAATAATCTACCAATACTTTGTCCAAAATCATCGGATTAGCTCTGCCTGAACGAATAGACCCAAATTCTTTGTGAAGCTGAGTTAAAGATTTTTCCATCTTTTCTTCTCCGAACAAAAATAGTTCTTCAAGTTCCATTTTTACCTCTTTCTTTTATATTCTAAACTTATTACTATTAATTTATATATGTACCGATCTCTTTACCTTGCAAAATACCAGTAATAGCATCTTTTGCATCAAAATCAAATACTACAATCGGAATATTATTTTGTTTACACAAAGCACATGCCGATGTATCCATAACTTTCAATCCATTTACGATAATATCATCATAAGTGATTTTATCCAATTTTTTTGCATTCGGATTTGTTTTAGGGTCATCTGTATAAACCCCATCAACGCCATTCTTAGCCATCAACATAGCTTCTGCATTAATCTCGGATGCTCTCAAAGCTGCTGCCGTGTCAGTTGTAAAGAACGGATTGCCTGTACCTGCTGCAAATATTACAACTCTTCCTTTTTCAAGGTGTCTGATTGCACGGTGGCGAATATAAGGTTCTGCAACCTGATTTATTGCCAAAGCACTTTGAACACGGCATGGAATATTCATCTGATTTAGCGCACTTTGCAAAGCAATAGCATTCATAACAGTTGCAAGCATTCCGACATAATCACCTGATGCTTGATCCATTCCTAGTTTTGCGCTATTTCTCATCCCTCTGAAAATATTTCCGCCGCCTACAACAACTGCAACTTCTGCGCCTAATTCTCTAGCTTTTTGAATTTCTTCGGCAATCATTTTAACAGGTTTTTGATCAATTCCAAATTGTTGATCTCCTAATAATGCCTCTCCGCTTATTTTTAGTAATATACGTTTGTATTTCATTTCCACTGGATACCTCTTTTTTAGTAATACTAGCGCAAAGTCACTTGATTGTAAAGCTATCTGCAAAATATTTAATTTGAGATTTATTAAGAATTGTTAATGATCCCGACAACCGGCAATTGCGCTTATATCAATAGTTTGAAAAATTAGTATATATTTTTTGTATAAAAAATAGCACTTTTTTAAATCAAATTGTTTTTATATAAACATAAGGTTCACAGACAAAGAAAAGGAGAATATATGGCGCGAGTATTAATTTCTATGCCGGAAGAGTTTTTGCAAAGAATTGACCAAGTTGCAGATGGAGAAAACAGATCACGCAGTGAACTGATTAGAGAAGCATTGAGAACTTACATTTACAAACAAAAAGTTCGAGAATCCACAACTTCTGCCAGAAACGCAGAAATCCTAGAATCTTTACTAGAATAAGGCCGCAAATGCGGTCTTTTTTATTTGGTGAATAGTGAATAGTGATTTGTGAATAGTTTTTTCAGAAGTGATTACATTGCAAATTATTATATTCGAACGAAGTGAGTGATATGAACCACTCACCACTCACTATTCACTAAAAACTTTATTTTGTAAACTTTCCTTCACATATCCGCAAAATTTTTCTTGATGTTTTTTTATAAATACTGTATTATTAAAAGTGTTATTCAAAATTGAGGTGTGTGTAATGGAAAAATTTACTTGTCCACAAAAATCTGATTTACATAAAATTAAAGTCGATGACATTTCTATAGACTTGCCCGAACTTAAAAACACCTCTGAATCAAAAGCCGTTGCTATCGGGAAATGGATTATCAATTGGATTGAAAGCGACAAAAATATTAAAGAAAACTACCTTATGCCAAATAAACCTGAACTTGCTTATCTTTTAGGCGTAAGTATTGGCACAATTCAAAACGCACTTAGATACGTAGAAGATTTGGGATATGTTGAATCAAAACAATGTATTGGTACAATTATTCGTGACAGAAAAAATTCTGAAACCAATATCAGAAAACTTACCTCAAAACGAGAAATCGCAATAAATTCAATAAAAAAGCTCTTAATTGAAAGTGAAATCAAAGAAGGAGAACTTCTCCCATCTTCAAGGAACATTTCTGCCAAAATAGGATGTTCTGCAAACACAACAAGACTTGCGCTTGAATATTTAGGAACTCTTGGGATTATTGAACATAAATTTAAAAACTCAAGCGAATCAGGTTGGGTTTTAAAATCTTTGAATTTTAAATTTGAAGAAAATTTTGATGAAAACATTACCCTAGTAAAAAAAGTTGAAAATGATTTAAAAAATTACATCACTACAAACCTTAAAATAGGCGATAGATTACCGGCACATGCAGAATTGTCAGAAAAATTATCGGTAAGCATAAAAACAATTCATGATGCACTAAAATCACTTATCGACGAAGGAATTTTGCTTGCTCGCAGGGGTAGGTACGGAACAACTGTTACAAGAATGCCAAATAGCGACAGTTCTTCTGCCAAAAAAGAAACATCCATTTTTGCCCCTGCACCTGATACAGCTTTTTACTATTACGAAAAAACTCAAAACCACATAAAAAAAATGATTGCAGAAAATTACGAAATCGGAGCGAAACTTCCATCAATCATTGAATTTTCAAAACAATTAGATTTAAGCCCGAACACAATCAGAAAAGCATTCCACAACCTTGCCAAAGAAGGCTATTTAGCTTTTTCAAGAGGGAGATATGGTGGAACATTCGTAATCGACATTCCGGAAACAGACGAACAAACATTCAAATGGCTTGCCGTTAACCCAAAATATGCAGAAGTTTACCAGAATTAAAAAACTAAAGTCGGCATAGTAATGCCGACTTATCGTTATTTATAATATCGTTTTTTAAAATAATTTGGATCTGTGATTGCGTAATACGTGCATCCACCTCCATTCATACTAGAAGTAGATGTTTTAAATTAGAGATGTGAGAGTTTTTTTATTATATGTTTTATAGGTTTTCAATCCATTAAAATCTACAATATCCAAATCTTTTGAAACTTCGGAATAACCTTTTTTAAGTGCGCTTTGTAATTGCTTTCCCTCAACATTATTTACTACACTTGGCATAGTCATAGCCACTACAACTCCGATGATAGCAAGAGTGATTAGGACTTCTGCTAAGGTAAAGGCAGTCTTTTTAAGTAAAAAGAGACTTCGCATCTAAACATCTCATCTATGGACACAAGCTTTCCCAGTCAGGTTCATCATCATCTTCTCCAGGCTCAATAATATGTTCCCCACTTTCCATCATTACCTGCAAAGTCCATTTTAACTGCTTTTTATAATTTTCTCTAGCCTTCTCGGCAGTCTTTGCGCAAAATAGAAAACTTGGAATTTCTTTAATCTCAACAAAATGATATGGATTTCCATCAAAATCCAAATCCTCACCTTCAATCAAAGTCCAATCTAAATTAAGATAATAATCCAAATCCTTTTCAGCCATCGACTAACCATCCAAAGAGTTTTCGTTCAACGGTTGAGTAATCATAATACCTTCACCACCGATAACTTCAGCCTTTTGACCTTCAATATACAAATATACCGGCTTGCTTGTATTGCGTTTTGCAGTCTTAATCAATTGATAAAGTCTTTTATATAGGCTATCTGTTCCACCACCGTTTTCAAATGCTGAATTTAAGTTGATTACAACTTTATCAGATGTTTCTGAAATAGAAATAACCCTTGTACCTGTAGGAATTTCAGAGTAAACACCCTTAGATTTTTCATAAGCAGTTGGCCCTGAAACCAAAGCATTTATTGCAAATTTAATCTTTGAACCGTCCACATCCTTGTCATACTGACGATTTACAGCTCTGTAAATTTCCTGTTTTGTACCATCTTGTCCAATAAAAAACACGTTTACATAAACTTTTTCTACTGGTTTTGCAATCGGCTTTTGTTCTTCCTCTTGCGGAATTTGAGTTTCCGGCACGGGAGTAAGAGGACCTGAAACATTTTCATCGTTGTGATAAAGCATTCTCAAGCCTAATACACAACATACAACAACCATTAATACTGCTGTTACGCCTAAAAAAACTCGTTCATTTTTACGCATTTTTATTGTTCCTTATCTTTTAAAATTGTCATATTACCGTCAATTGTAATTTTTCCATTAGAAATATTTACAGTTTCAATATTAAATTTTGCATCTTTATTTTCTAATATCTTTGCTGAAAAATCAAGCGGATTAATATAATTTATTAATTTTGACAACTTGTCCACATCCAACGCCATACTATTATTCAAGAAACTAGTATTTGCAAGTTCAATTTGACCATTTTCAACTTTCAAATTAGCAGTTATAACAAGTTCCTTTGTCTTTCTTACAAAAGGCATTGAATACTTCAATACATAATACATTTTGTCGTTTTTTAGTTTTATATTTGTAGAAGTTATTTGAAAAATATTCAAATTTCCGCCAATACTGTTGATATCATCAATCATTCTTTTGTAATCAGAAGAAAGCATTGTTTTGTTCAAATCTTCTTCCGTAATAATTGCGTTAAAAGATGCCGGAATATCTTCTTTTACAATATAATTACCTCTTTTATCATTTGCAATATAGTTGAAATTACATAAAGTTTTTGCATTAAACGATGAAATGTAAACACCCTGAATATCAACGTTTTTACCATTGATTTCAAGAGATTTAAAACGACCGGCTTTCAAATCTCGAACACTATACGCATCCAAATTAACTTTGATGTCACCGCTTGTTATATTTTTTTTAATCGCCTTTTTAACAAGTTTTTCTCCAATTTTTTCAGACAAGAATTTTTGCCCTGTAACAGTACTCATTCCCCTTGAAAATCCTGAAGTCAAATCATAAGGAGCAGGACATTTTAGAGTTGAGCAATCCTGAGCCTGAACTCCTTGTACTGCAAGCAATAAAACAAAGCTTAAAATTATCTTTTTCATTATATAAACACTTTCTTTAATTTAATTTTCTCTCCATCTGCAATTCCAACTGCACAGATTTCGACATCATTATATATCAAACTTACAAAATTGCCAATTTTATCACAAGTTTTATAAATTGGCATACCATTTTTTATTCTAGCCAAATCATCGTTATCAACTGCGATTTTAGGTAAATTCAAGATATCAAGCGGATTTATCAAATTACTTTCAACATCAATCCCATCAAGTTGAACACTGTTTTCGACTCTAAATTTTCCGGCTTGTGTTCGAATAAGTTTTATCAAATACCCACCACAACCCAAATTTTTTCCTAAATCATTCGCAATAGACCTGATATAAGTTCCTTTTGAGCATTTTAGCAGAATTTGTGCCTGTTGTAATTCTTCATCAAAATTTTTCAATTCAATGTTTTCAATAACAACTTTTCGAGGTTGAATTTCAACTTCTTCACCTTTTCTTGCATATTCGTATAATTTTTTTCCCTTTACCTTTATTGCAGAAAAAATCGGAGGAAGCTGCAAAATTTCGCCTTCAAAACTTTTCAAACCTTCTTTAATATCATCTCGTGAAACTTTTTTATCAGATGTAAAAACTTTTTCTCCGTCAAGATCAAATGTATTTGTTGCAGCACCAAACTGAACTGTAGCAAGGTATTCCTTGTCATCTTGCAAATACTCAATCAAACGAGTAGCCTTTCCAATACAAATCGGCAAAACTCCTTCTGCAAAAGGATCAAGAGTGCCAGTATGCCCAATTTGCTTAATCTTTGTAACTCGACGCAAAACAGAAACAACATCATGAGATGTCATTCCTACAGGTTTATAGATATTCAAAAAACCAAATAAACTTTTATTATCAGGGTTTCCTGACATTACAATTCTCCACGAGAAATCTTATCAATCAATTCACTAACTCTTGAGCCTTTTTCCAAAGAATCAGTATAAACAAACTTCAATTCAGGCGTTAATCTCAATCTAATACACTTGCCAACTTCATACCTAATTTTAGGGGTACTTTTTTCAATAATTTCTTTAGTTTTTTCAATCTGTTCTGGATTTCCCAAAACACTATAAATAACTTTAGCAAATGAATTATCATGCGAAACTTCAACATCTAAAACAGACACAACACCTGCCAAACCTCTGATTTCTTTTCTCAAAATATCAGAAATATCTCTCATTAATTCTTTTCTAACACGTTCATTTCTTAAAGTCATAATTTTCTCCTTAGTGATAAAAAAATTATAACATAAAATAAAAAATCATAACATAGGCACTTGACAAAAATAAGGCAATAGTAAATAATAAAAAATCAAATTACCGCCCCAAAGTTTCAAATAACAAAAGATGGAAAAGTTCTTCCACAAGGAGCTGATGGCACATGGCTCAGAGATAACCGTGAAGCTCGGTGTTCAAAAACATCAACTCACAATGAGAATGGTTTTACTTGCGCATATTATGCAATAACTGATAATAATTATTTTAAAAAACTTTAGCCATTAATGTATGATATTTGTAGAGAAACATTTACGTCATCTATAACTCATGCTGACAATATTGGCTTATTTTAAAATACTACAAGCTTTGACGTTCAACTTCTTCTTTTGTAGAAACTTCTATGATGTCGCCTTCTTCAATGTCATTCCACTTAGCAAAAGAAATACCACATTCAAAACCTTGAGCAACTTCTTTTACATCATCTTTAAAGCGTTTCAACTGGTCGATTGCGCCACGGAAGATTTCTTTTCCATCACGATAAAGTACTGCATCTTTACTTCTGACAATCTTTCCTTCTGTTACATAACAACCGGCAATTCTTGTTGTTTTACCAATCGTAAACACTTGACGAACTTCAGCTTTACCAAGTTCAACTTCTTTAACTTCAGGTTCAAGCAATGACAACATTGTCTTTTCAATATCTTCAAGAATTTGATAAATGATATCATATTTCTTAATTGTTACACCTTCTTTTTCAGCTGCCGCAAGAGCATTCGCATCTTCTTTTACTGTAAAGCCTAAAATCAAAGCATTTGAGGCTGATGCCAACATAACGTCAGCTTCTGAAATA
>SAMEA104315420__coassemble_1256_pt1 | contig 11995 bp, 10 predicted proteins | sample SAMEA104315420__metabat2_high_PE_040 | metagenome-assembled genome bin SAMEA104315420 (sample SAMEA104315420) | gut metagenome | biome: Monkey gut; feature: monkey-associated habitat; material: faeces | place: China | collected 2013
GATGAAACATGAATTGTTGGGTGAAATGGTTTCTCCTGTTTCTAATGAAGTAAAATTGCCAAAATCTATTCAAAAAACCAGTGCATTAGCAAAATTTTCTTCCGATAAAAATTATCTAAAAAATTCTCTTAATTATCATATCCATAGAGCTTGCGTCAAACTAAGAGGAATTAACGCCAAATGCAAAGGTGTTAGTATATTTTTAAGAACCAAAGATTTTAGAGTTTTCTGCGAAAAAAAAGTTTTAAATGTTGCAACAGATTTTGAGTTGGAAATTTCTGATATTGTTTTTACTTTGTTAGATAAATTATATAATCCTAATATTCTTTATCGCAGCACAGGAGTAATTTTAGATACTTTTACGATGAACGATGAAGCGCAAATGTCTTTGTTTGCTGATGAAAAAGTTGATGAAAAAAAAGAAAAATTGTCAAAGTGTTTTGATAAATTAGAGGCTCGTTTTGGAAAAGATATAATTCAAACTGGTTTTGTTAAAAAAGATGTATGAAAAATGCCTCTTTCAATAATGAAAGAAGCATTTTTTTACTGTTTAAAATTTCGGTTTATTCAAAAATCCAACCGTTTGTCAAATCAACTTTTACCGGTTTTAATAACTTGATGTAAACTGTACCTTCCGGTTCAACATTTAGTTTTTCGCCTTTAAGAGTTGCTCTTACAAATTTCATAAACCAGTTTCTGTGTTTAGTGATTTCTCCAACACCATTGAAAGAAACAGTTTGATCGTTGTTTGTTGTTAATAGTGAGTTGTCTAATACTAGAACACCGTTTCTTACAAACCATTTACCTTTTCTAACATCTAAAAGTTGTCCTTTTAGGGTTGATCCTTTGTAGACTAAGATATATTTATCTTTTGTAATATAGTTTTCAGGTGCAGATGCTGAGTATATTTCGCCAGCATCAGAAGTTTGAGAACTGATGTATTTTGTCAATTTTACAGGAACGATTGAACCTGCAGGAATTGTTCCAACACTACCTTGAACAGTTGCATTTTCTACAACAAAACCTTCGCCGGTTTTCTTTCTCATTGCTTCCGCAAGTTTAGCATTTGGGTTAAGTTTGGCTTGTTCCATCATTTCATATAAAATTGCAGCAACTTCTGCTCGTGTTGCAGGTCGATTTGCTTCAATTTTGACCTTATTTTCTGAAGGAATTGTTACAAGCATGTTCAAGATTTCTGCTTTCCCAGCCGGAATAATAAACCATTCAGGAACTTCGTTTGTATCAGCGAATTTTTTAGACAAAACTTCTTTTGCTTTAACTTCACTAATTTGTTCTGTAGTCAATGCGTTAACTGCAACAGAAATTGATTCAGCACGAGTTACTGTATCATCCGGTCTGAAAGGTTGACCTTCGGGTGGACAAGAAATTAAATCAAAATATAAAGCTTTTTGAATTGAATCGTAAGCCCAAAAAGTTGGATCAATATCTGTGAATTTTACAGGTTGAGCAACTGTTGTGTGTTCTTGTCCTAAAGCTTTGATAGCCATAGATGCAAATTCAGCACGGCTAACGTTGTCGTCGGGCTTGAATGTGCCATCCGGATAACCGACAATTACTCCTTTTTCTGTCAAAATTTCAATCTGTTTTGCCGCCCAATGATTAGGTGCAACATCCGGATAAGCAAGAGCCGGAGCTACCATAAATAGAGCAACAAGAGCAGATAACATAATTTTTAATAGATTTTTCATATTAACCTCTCCTATAATAACTAATCCACCAACATGCTACACGTAAAAAATATTATCGGCAACAATACATAAAGATATGTTAATTAATAGCAAAAATTTTTATCTTTTGGGTTTAAGTTATATAATAAGTGTGAACAAAAGGATGTGTGTATTATGAGAATACCCCACGTAAACAAATACACAATTGCTAAAGCTACGGTTTTAACAAAAAATACAGGTAAGAACATTTTAAGACATGTTGAAAATTGTGCATTGGCACATGATGTGAATGCTGATAAAGTTATGTCTACGATAATGTTGGCAACCACTTTTACACCTCGTTTTGATGCGAAAGTTGCAAAATATGTAAAAGCTCCGGAAGCTATTAATGTTGTTAGCCATATGCCAAAGAAAGCTCAAATAACCAAAAGCTCAAAAAATGCAAAAATAAAAATAATTAGCACTTCTAAAACTGCGGATAACGTTCGCTTGATGGCAAAGGGAGAAAAAATAAATGCTTCTAAATTAAACAGAAATTTCAACGACTTATTATTGGATAATGAAAATAAAAAAAATCCATTAAATAATAAAGGGCTTGTTTTTGTTAGGGAGGCAAGAAAACATGGCGTTAATCCAACACTTTTGATGGCTATTGCTATGCACGAATCTGCAAGGGGAACTTCAAAAGCAACAAAAATTCAACGAAATATTGGTGGAATAATGTCGTTAAAAGGAAATTTGAAACATTATTCAACTGTAGATTTATGTATTGATCAGATGGCTGAAACTTTGGCTATTCACCATAGAGAGAGCAAAATTAATACTGTAAAAGAATTAGCAACTGCCGGAAAGTACTGCTCTAAAGAAGAAGCAAAAGAATGGATTAAAGGTGTAATGTATTACATAAACGAATTAGAAGGTTAATTCGTTTAATTTTTAATAAGTTTTAATCTTAAGCTTGTTTATTTATTTGTTTATTACTTGTCTTTTGTTGAGGAGTACCTTTTTTGCCAAAAATCTTATCCATTACCGGATGTAAGATGATTTGGGATAAAATAGGTGCGCACAATGCTAAGATAAATACGGTAGATGCAATTGAACTAAATTCTTTTAATCCCTTTCCAAAATGATAATCAGGGTTTGTATGTAAAAGGTGATTTAGTTTTCTTCTCAAGGAATTTTCCTTAACTTTGTTTGGAGCATTATCAATTTGTGATTGAAAAGCATTGAACATATCTATTTTTCTTTTATTTTCGGGGTTTTTCTTTGCTTGCCAATTGCTTAATTTGCCATAAACAAAGTTTTTAACTGGTTTTATAAAACCTAAGAATAAGCCTAAACAAAATGTTTGGTATAAAAGTTCTTTTGTTGCGGCATATTTTTTAGATTGTTCGTTTGCGTGTTTGTCGTAATAAATAAATGCCGGTCTGCCTGCTGCTTTTAAAGTTGTTTCAACTGCTATGGCGCAGACGGTATTTTGTGCAAATTCTGCAGCTTTTGGATTTGCAAGAACTTTTCTTATTCTTATCAAATTTTGTTGAACAGGAGTAACTTTCATACTACACCTTCATTCCTGAACGAAAATATGCAGATGATTGAGGGTACATATTTAGCGTTGCGATTGTATTTGTTTTACGAGTTGCCGGTTTAGCTATTTGTGTTTTGGGTGGACTTGAAATCGGTTGTTGAGAAGAATTGCCATTTGGGTCGTAACTTGGCATTAATTTTTTCATAACCGGTGGCATAAAGATATTGCAAAAGTGAGGGACTAAATAGCCTGCGGCTGCGCAAATACCTAAAAGTGATAAAACAGCTTTTGTGTTTTTGTAAGATGTCGATCCCTTTTTGGCAAGTAATCCGGTCAAGCTTTCAGCAACTAATCCTGCACACAAAGTAGTCGGAACACCGATAAATTCTGTCATCAATTCTCTTAGAGCGGCATATTTTCTTGCATCCGGCTTTTCTTTTTTATCTGTAATACTAAGGATTGGGCGCACAGTACCTTTTCCGCAGGCAATAGCCATTACGGTAAAAATAGGTTTATTGTTTTCTCCCAATTTATTACAAATTCTGTGAAATAACGATTGTTTACTAGCAGCTTCACTCACTGCTTTTGTTGTAGTCTGGGTAATTGTCATAATAAATACGCATTCTGTATTAATTGTATTTTTTACACTTATACTTTAACGCATTAACAATTTTTTTCAACCCCTTTGTTAAGAATTGTAAACGATATTCTTTCATAAATATATTTTTGAAATATTTTATCCATTTCAATCGCTACCTTCTTTAGTTCGGTGTTACATCAAGCCACAAAGTTTGATATGGAGCCAATCTTAAATGCATCATTTTATTTTTTAATGAAATATTAACTTTTATATTATCGCCATTAATTAAGTTTTTTAATTTCGTAATATTTCCATTATTTTTTAAAATAATATCTATTGGCAAAGTAACATCTGCGTATAATTTTTCTTTTGATAAATTATTAATAACAAGAATCTGTTGATTTTTATTTTTTCTTAAATAAGCAAAATTACTCTTTGATTTTGTAGGCAATAATTCAAATTCTCCATCAACCATTACTGGGAGAGATTTTCTTACTTTAATCAAATTATGAACCTTGCAATATACTTGTGAATTAAATTTGTAATAACCTTGTGATGAGCCATAGAATAATTTTGCAGAAACCTTTCCTCGATTAATATCCCTTGAGTCAAATACAGATAATAAATTTGCTATTTTGTTTTTTGAACGGATTAATGCCGATTCCTTTGCATTCTCAAAATTATTTGTTACACCAATCTCATCTCCATAGTAAATAATAGGAATACCTGGTAGTGAAAATAAAATAGAATAGGCAACTTCAATATGATTCGGGTTTTTATCTAAAAAATTTGCAAGTCTTCCACTTATTCCAAAGCCCTTTCTAAATTCAAGTCCCTTCTTTACTAATTCATCGTAGACAATTTTTCTTACATCAGGATTTACCATTTCCAAAGTTAATTCATCATGTACTCTTAAAAACAGTCCCCAAGCAGCACTTTTGGGGATTTGTGGTGTATCTTTATAAGCATCAACAAAATATTGTTTATCTTCTGTGACTAATGTTGCCCAAATTGCAGGCATATATGGAAAGTGATAAGCAATTTGAGCTTCATTAGTTCTTTTTATTTTTTTTGTATCATTGTTGATTTGTATATCGACTTCTCTTTCTTTTCCAAAATAAGGTAATATATCTTTAGGTTGTTGACATGCTTCAACCTGAATAACACTCGAAGGTGCTATCAACTGAATATAATTGCTTAATATTTTGATTACTGAATGTGTTCTTGGTAAATTTTCTGCATTTGTCCCTTTTTCCTTTATTAAATAAGGAATTGCGTCCATCCTAAAGATATCAATTCCTAAATTTGCCCAATTGGTTATTGTATCTAAAGCATAATAGAGAACTTCAGGGTTTTCCCAATTGATATCAAGTTGGAATGGATAAAAAGTGTGATATAAATAATAATCCTTATTATTAACCGTGACTTTCCTATAATTATTTTCTACATTTTCAGGAAAAATTAACCTTCGTTTCGAAATTTTTCCATCATCTTCTATATATTCTACAATTGTACCAAGTTTTTCATCTTGATATTTTCTGTATTTTGGTTCTTTATCTGTGTACACAAAATATTTTAAAGCACTTTCATCTCCATTTTCTAATCTTTTAAACCATTCATGTTCAGAGGACAGATGATTAAGAACCAAATCAGCTTTTATTTTAAATCCATATGCTTTTGCTTGTTTCGCAAATGAAGTAAACTCTTCCATTCCTCCCAAATTTTGTCTTACTGATTTTGGGTTTTTAACGTCAAACCCCGCATCTTTCATTGGGCTATCCGCAAATGGGAGCATATATAGAGTTGTAACCCCTAATTCTTTTAAATAATCTAACATTTGTGTAGTATCTTTAAAGGTATTAGGCTTATTTTGTTGTACAACTCCAAATTGGTCAACATAAAACATATAGATAATTTCTTCTTTATACCAATCTGATTTTCTGGTTAAATCTTGATGTTTTAAATTTTCAGACCTTAATTTAATAGATGTCATTGCCTTAGCAATAATAGTTTGATATATTTCATCAGTTTTTTCCTTGCCATAAACATCTTCTATGGCCTCTTTTAATTCTCTTGAGATTTTATTATCTATTTTGTATTCAAAATTGGAATTAGATACTTCTGTTGCGTTTTGATACTTTTCATTAACAATATTAACTTCAGCATAACATAAACTATTTAATAACAATATAGTTAGAAATATTCTTATCATACATTTTTTCATAATCAAATTTTAGCATAAAAATTAGAATTTCTTCTTTTTAAAATACTTTTATAAATTGTGAATTGTGGTAAGATCTCTGGTTATAACCTTTTAGCGCGACAACTTCTTTTTGAGTGTGAGTTTGTATTAAGGCTCTTAGTTCATTGCCGGTAATGCAAGGTTTTTTAGCTGTAAAATTAATATTGTTATTGTAATTATTTAAAGAGATAGGTAATATATTCATACTTATTACAAAAGTCATAAAAATATTTTTGCTAGTGTAGTTTAATTTTTTTAGTGTTTTGATAGGATTTTAAATGTTAAAAATGATTTTACCATGGGTAATCTTTTCTTATTTCCCAACCATCTTTTATGATTAAAGCGGTACATCCCATTCCGGCTTCGTTGGAATGTTTGTTACATAAATATTCGCCATCGGAGAGAAGTTTTTCTCGTGAAAAACCCATTCCATAAGGCTCCATTTTCCCAGTTGCATCAATTTTTAGTTCAAATATATCACGCCCATATTTATTTGGAGGATTATTTCCATTAATGTCGATTGAACAAGTAAAACGTTTCGTATTAATATATGGGTTGTATTGATAATTACAACTAACTCCACTTCCATCTTCAAGCATAAACATTAAATTGAAAATTATAAAATAAAAAGTCAATTAAATGGCATCTCTGATAATTTGCATAAATATATTTGGAGAAGTTCTTTTTACTTTTTTATTCATTTTTATGTCATTTACAAAGTTTTCAGCTGGAGTTTCAAATTTGAAACTTAGGTTTTCTAACTCTATTTTAGTGTTATCTTTCATTACTAAAACAGGAATATATGAGCTAAAATGTCTATGTGAACCAAATCTATAATGTTTATTTGATTTAGTATAACCATATAGGATATCAGATTGTTTAAAAGATTGAAAATTTATACTACCTGAAATAACAGATTTTTCTTCCAAAGTGCAACCGGCGTTCGGAATACAAGAAAGAGTTTGTCTTGGTATAAACAGATAAATAAAAATAAGAAAAATTACGCATGGTAATAATATCCAAAAACTATGTTTTAGCATTGCTAATCTCCCATTTAAGTTTTTTTACTAAAAAAGACCTCGCTATGAGGTCTTTTAAAATGGTGGGCAGGGGTGGATTCGAACCACCGTAGTCTCGCGACGGCAGATTTACAGTCTGCTCCCTTTAGCCACTCGGGCACCTACCCATATTTAATTATCAATAAATTTGCCTTTGACGGGATTTGAACCCGTGGCCTCTCCCTTACCAAGGGAGTGCGCTACCCCTGCGCCACAAAGGCTAGTGCCACAAGGGCTTATATTATAAAAGGGTTAGACTTATAAAAAAGTTTTAGCCCTCGCTTTTCAGAAAAAATGCCGACTATAGGAATCGAACCTACAACCTACGGTTTACAAAACCGTTGCTCTACCATTGAGCCAAGTCGGCTAGCTACAGTTATTATTGTATAAAGAAAATAATTAAATGTCAATACTTTCTTGAGATTTTTAATATATAATATTTTTATTAGTAAAATCAGTATAGAAAGGCTAATATGTACAGATATTTTGTTCCGATATTATTATTAATGATTTCAAATGTTTTCATGACTTTCGCATGGTATGGTCATTTAAAACATAAATCGACTGTTTTGTGGGCGGTAATTTTTATAAGTTGGGGAATTGCGTTTTTTGAATACTGTTTTCAGGTTCCGGCAAACAGAATTGGAAGTTCTGTTTATTCTGCAGCACAACTCAAAACAATACAAGAAATAATAACTCTTGTTGTATTTAGTTTCTTTTCGGTTCTGTATTTAAAAGAAGAATTTAAGTGGAATTATCTAGTTGGATTTGTGTTTATAATATTTGCAGCATTTTTTATATTCAAAAAATGGTAAAGTTTTACAATTTAACTTTTGCAACTAACAAATCCTTTTCATTCTATTCATGATCCCTAAACAACGTTAATAATTAAATGGAGCGGAAGACGGGACTCGAACCCGCGACGTCAACCTTGGGAAGGTTGCATTCTACCACTGAATTACTTCCGCAACATTTAAAACAATATAATAAATATGTTTTATGTTCAAGTTGTTATTCTATTCAGCTTCTTGTTTTTTTATGCTTTCTCCTAAAAGTTCAAATGAACCTCTAGTTACAACTTCTTCACCGGCTTTTATTCCTGACAAAACTTCCGTGTATTGGTCGTTTTTCTTGCCTGTTTCAACTTTCCGTTCTTCATATGTATGAGGTGCGATTTTTACATAAGCAAAATTGTAATCCCCAAATTTTTCAACCGCATCTGTTGGTATCGCAAGTACATGCGCAATTCCGGTATTTACATACATTTCTGCATACATGTTTGGTTTTATTTTAAAATTTTTGTTTGGAATATCTGCTCTAACTTCAAGGGTTTTGGTTGTGTTATCAAGTATAGGTGAAACATAAGATAAAACGCCGTTTATAGTTTCAGTACTTTCTTCAATTGTACCTGTAACAGCTTCTCCCAAATGAAGATATGGAGAATCTTTTTCAAAAGCATAACCCACAAGCCAAATTGTCTTTAAATCCGCAAGGTTAAACAATTCTCTATTTTGTTCAACAATTTCTCCAGGATTAACTTTTCTTTCCAATAAAACTCCGTTTTTGGTCGCTTTTATTGTAATATATGGATAAATTTGTTTTGTTTTAATTACATTATCTATTGTTCCGCCATATACCGCAAGTCGTTGTCTGTAGACATTTATTAGGGAGGAACGTTTAATACTTAGTGCATCAAGATTTGCTTTATCTTTTCTTAACTGAGCATTTGCAGCTTCATAATCTGCACGAGAAGAAATCTTTTCGTTATACAAAGTCCTTTCTCTATTATAATTTTGAAGTGACAAATTGTACTGCGCTCTTAATTCATTTATGTTTGCATCAATATCAAGAATTTTTTCCAAAAATTCAAGTTGAATTTGACTTATTGCATCTGATTTAATTTGAACAATTGGTTGTCCTACTTTTAATATTGCACCAGGTTCTACAAATACATTTGTAATTTTTCCGTCAATTGGAGAATAAATTCTCTCAATTGATTGATTTCTAGCCTTGAATTGCGCTGGAATTGTAATCTGTAATTCAATATCCATACCGCTTAAAGGTGATGTTTGGATTTTTGCATTTTTTTCTTGAGCTTCTGTTAAAATTATTCTTTTATTGGGCGCAGTATCATTGTTTTTGCTCCTACAACCGGTTAATAATAGTGCTAAAGAAAATATTATAAATAATTTAAGAATTTTCATGTTTGATTTCCTTTGTAATTTTATATAATAGCGGAATAAGGAAGATTGTAAAGAATGTTCCCACAGACAATCCTCCGATTATTGCAATTGCAAAAGGTTTTTGGCTTTGCGCTCCAATTCCGTTTGACAACGCCGCTGGTAACAAACCTAAAATAGCAACAAGCGATGCGGTCAAAACAGGTCTTAATTTTTGGATAGCTCCTTTTTCTATTGCAGAAATTAGGTTTGTATTTAATTTGTTTTGTCTGATGATTGAAGAAAGCAATATTACGCCGTTTTGAATTGATACACCAATTGCGGCGATAAAGCCAACACCAGCAGAAATAGAAAAATACGTTCTTGTAACAAATAGTGCAAATATACACCCTGATAGAGTTACTAAAATTGGTGACATTGCTATCAAAACAAGTCTTTTACTCTTATAATTTAAGTGAAGAATTACTCCAATTAATATTAATGTAATTGGTAGAATTATTGCCAGTCTTGTATTTGCACTTTTTTGACTTTCTGATTGTCCAGCCCATTTGATGCGATATTCATCCGGTAATTGTAGTTTCTTGTCGAGTTCTTTTTGAGCATCTTTTACTGTAGAACCTAAATCTCTTCCTCTAATGTTAAATCTGACTATTGCAACTCGAGAGTTTTCACTTCTAGTGATAATCATTGCGCCGTTGTCAGTAGAAATATCTGTGACATTGCTCAAAGGAACTGATATTCCTTCAGGTGTTTTTACAATAATATTTTGGATTTTCCTGTAAGAATTTCTATCTTTTGCTTCTAGTCTTAAAAATACGTCAAATCTTTTTTCGTTTTCAAGAACTTGAGTTGCGTTTTTACCTCCGATTGCAATTTCTACGACTTTTTGTATATCATCACTTCTCAAGCCGTAGCGAGAAGCTTTTACTCTATCAATTTTGATTTGATATTGCGGTTGACCGATAATTTGGTCGTAAGACAAATCCACTATTCCTTTAACATTTGAAAGTACTGCTAAGGTTTGATCTTGAAGTTTTTGCAATTCATATAAATCCGAACCATATATTTTTACGACAACTTGACCTTTAGAACCGGATACAGCTTCTTCGACGTTATCTTGAATATATTGTGTAAAATATGTTGTAATTCCGGGTATATCAGATAATTTTTCAGACATGTCTTGGATTAATTTTTGTTTGTTTTTGTGCCATTTCCAACGCCAATCTTTTGCAAGTTTTAAATCAACCATATTTTCAATGTTGCTTAAAAGGTTCGGATCTGTTCCGTCATCAGCTGAACCAATATGAGAAATCACGTTTTTTACTTCCGGATATTGTAATAAAATTTCTCGAATTTCTCTTGCTACTTCGACAGAATGCTCAATTGTTGTACTTCTAGGCAGAACAGTAACTCTTAACCAAATATTACCTTCATCAAGGTTTGGTAAAAATTCTGAACCAATAAAACAGAATAGAGTTAATGCAACAACAAACATTCCTCCAACAAGTGATAAAAATTCTTTAGGAAGTTCTTCAAGTATTTTGTTTAAAAATTTCCTATATATGTTTGTTATTTTGTCAAGAATTTTGTTGTCTTTTTCTTGAATATTTTTGACAGGCATGTAAATTGCAGATATTGCCGGTAAAAAGAATAATGATGTAATTACTGCTCCTATTAGCGAAAATCCCATAGTGAATGCTAGTGGGTGGAATAATTTTCCTGCAACTCCGTCAAATGCTAATATTGGCAAAAAGCAACATAAAATAATTATTGTAGAAAAAGTAATTACATTCCCTACTTCTTTTACCGCTTTATAAATTATAGCTTCTTTTTTGGTTTGAGTTAATTGCCACTTGTATTCGGCAAGGCATCGGAAAATATTTTCCATTAAAATAACAGCACCATCGACGATTATCCCGAAATCTACTGCTCCCATACTTAAAAGATTGGCTGGAATATCAAATATTTTAAATAAGGTGAATGCAAAACCAAGTGCCAATGGGATTACAAGTGATGCAATTAATGTGATTCTTAAGTCAAGAATAAATGCAAATAAAACAATTATAACGAACACAATTCCGCAAATTACGTTATGCCCGATTGTGTGCATTGTGTTGTGGATTAATTCACTTCTTTCGTAAAATGGTTTAAGGTGGACACCTTTGGGAAGTTGAGCTTTTATATCTGGCAATTTATTTTGAAGGTTTTTTATTGTTTTAGTTGGATTTTCGCCCTTTCTCATCAAAACAATTCCTTCAACAACGTCATTATCTAGGTTTTTGCCAACTTGTCCTATTCTTACTGCAGGCTCAATTGCGACGATACCAACATCTTTAACTCTTATTGGAATTCCGTTACGTGAGGTTATAACAGTGTTTTCAATACTTTCTATATCGGAATATAATCCCAAACCTCTTACGATATAAGCTTGGTCATTTTTAGAGATATAATGCCCGCCACCTGTTGAATTTGAAGCTTTTATAGCATCAAAAATTTCACCTACATCAAGATTGTAAAAACGAACTTTTTCGTGATTAAGAATTACTTTATAAGTTTTTACAGGCCCACCAAAACTGTTAACTTCAATAATTCCAGGAACTTGTTTAAAAGCTTTTTCCATTTGCCAATCTTCAATCGCCTTTAAGGTCATTGGGTTATAGTAATCAGATTCAATAGTGTATCTGTAAATTTCTCCGATTGCAGATGCATCAGGTCCTAA
>SAMEA104315420__coassemble_1328_pt1 | contig 11517 bp, 6 predicted proteins | sample SAMEA104315420__metabat2_high_PE_040 | metagenome-assembled genome bin SAMEA104315420 (sample SAMEA104315420) | gut metagenome | biome: Monkey gut; feature: monkey-associated habitat; material: faeces | place: China | collected 2013
CTCTTTTACAAAAGTTCGTGAAAGATAATACAGTTTTTGCGGGTTATCGCAATGAAAAATACGTTACGGAATTAGAAAAACTCGGTGCAATTCCTTTCTATATAGATATGGAGAGAAAAGAGAGTATTTCACAAGCTGCTGCGTATATTAAATCAAAGACAGAAAAAATAGATACTTTGATAAATGTTGCGGGGTGTGTTGTTGCTGGGGTTATGGAAAAAATTCCTGTTGATAATTTGCGAAAACAATTTGAGGTTAATACTTTTTCTCATATTGATTTTACTCAAAATTTGCTACCATTGTTGGAAGATGCAAAGGTTATTAATATAAGCTCAATGGCAAGTTTTGGGATATTTCCGTTTGTAGCACCTTATTGTGCTTCAAAAAGAGCATTGGATATTTTGTTTAATGCAATGACTTTGGAATCGAATTTGAAAGTGGTTTCCATAAAACCAGGTGTAATTGCAACTCCATTGTGGGATAAGTCGATTGAATTGAATAAAGAGAGTATAAATAACTGTAAAGACTATGACAAAGAAATGAAATATATGGTTGCAAATGCTCATAAAAACGGGCAAAATGGTCTAAATGTTGAAAAAGTTGTAGATTTAATCTCAAAGATTGATTTAATGGATAATCCGAAACCTTCTTATACAGTTGGAAAAGATGCAATGTTTGCAGAACTTATGTCAAAATTGCCGTTTGATATTCAAAACAAATTGATAAAATTTGGGATGAAAAGAAAGTTTGGAAACTAAGTTTTTTAGAGTTCCTCTTATAAGGTATGGCAAATTTACTCCTTCCCTTACGAGGACTGTGCCGAACAAATGGTGACTAAATGTCACGTTTTGTGAGAGGTAAAGGGTTGGTTTGATATTCTATAGGGGAAACATAATAATTAAAATCAGCACCCACCTTTAATCCTCCCTCACAAGGGAGGAAGGATTGTATTACTTCTTCCTTAAAATAATCTCATAACCTAGTATATCTAAAATCTCCGCTAATTCTATTAAATAATCATACTATTTAATGACAAATATAGAAAATATATTGACATAGTGCGTTATATAGTGTATAATAGGAGTATATATGCAGGATTTGAAAAGGGAGTTTGTATGAAAAATAAATTAGCATTTACTCTTGCTGAAGTTTTAGTTACTCTTGGGATTATTGGTGTGGTGTCTGCAATGACTGTTCCGACATTAATGCAGAATTATCAACGTCAAAGTTACGTAACTCAATTACATAAGACTTATAATGAGATATCTCAAGCCCTTTTGAGATATCAAACCGATAGAAATGCTATCAATTTGTCAGAGGCGGGGTTGAGTTCTCAAGATGCGGTAAATAATTTCATTACAACATATTTTAAAAATGTAAAAGAATGTGATGCAATGAACAATTGTTTTGCTTCTTCTTATAAAGGACTTGATGGAAGTACTATTGATAATTATAAAGTGGATGTAAAATCATATGTGCTTGCTAGTGGAGTTTCAATAAGACCATATTATCTTAAAAGTGGAGCTAAATTAGTAAATATTGGGATAGATATTAATGGTCAAAAAGGTCCAAATATTGGCGGTAGAGATTTATTTTGGTTTTACGTATATAATAATGGTGTTATAGATGATACCCCAATAGATGCAAATACTGTTGCTCCAATGACTACAGAACAACGTAATACTCAATATAATGCAAAATGCTTAAATCATGAAGGTTCGCCTGACGGTTGTTTTGGAAAGATTTTGAATGACAATTGGCAAATGACATATTAATTAAAAAATTTGAAATTAATCTGCCACACGTTTTCGCTAATTTTGACAACTTGACTGATTACAAAAATTTTTATTCATGCTAAAGTGATTTTAAAAGAGGTATAAAATGAAAATAGCTTTATTAAATCACGGATGCGCAAAAAATTTAGTAGATTCTGAACTTATGTTAGGGCTTTTGGCTCAAAGAGGTCATCAAATTACGTTGGATGAAAAAGATGCAGATATTGTTGTTGTAAATACTTGTTCTTTTATCCATGATGCTGAAAAAGAATCTGTTCAATCTATTTTACAAATGGTTCAGGATGGCAAAAAGGTTATTGTTACCGGATGTCTCCCTCAAAAATATAAAGGGGAACTTAAAAAGGCTATTCCAGAAATCTCCGGTATGATTGGAACGTCTGATATCAAAGAAATTATTGAAGTTGTGGATAGAATTACGGGCGACAAAAAAGATTACGTTGAACATGTTTCTGAAAAACCCGAATATATCTACCCTGAAAATATTGAAAGACAACAGATTACGGTTGGTGCAAGTTCTTACATAAAAATTGCTGATGGGTGTAATTATCATTGCGGATATTGTATTATTCCTCAATTGAGAGGTGAATATCACTCAAGAACCATCGAAAATATCTTGGAAGAAGCTAATTCATTAGTAAAAAAAGGTGTGACCGAAATTGTCCTTATTGCGCAAGACACAACAAGCTATGGAATTGATTTGTACGGGAAACAAATGTTACCTAAGCTTTTAGAAGAATTGAACAAAATTGAAGGCTTGGGTTGGATTAGAATTATGTATGCTTACCCGACACAGGTTAGTGATGAATTAATTGATGCTATTGCTAAATTAGATAAAGTTGTTAAATATATTGATCTTCCGTTGCAGCATAGTAATGCAGAAATTTTAAAGGCTATGCGCAGACCTGTTATGGATTATGAGGTTCTAGTAAACAAGATTAGAAATAAAATTCCTGATGTGGCTATCAGAACTGCGTTTATTGTAGGTTATCCGGGAGAAACCGAAGAGCAGTTTAATGAACTTTATGAATTTGTAAAACGAGTTAAATTTGAAAAAATGGGAGTATTTGAATATTCTCGTGAGAAGAACACAGTTTCTTATTCTATGGAAGATCAAGTTCCTGCCAAAATAAAAAAACAAAGACATAAAAAATTAATGACTTTGCAAAAGAAAATTTCCAGAGAAGTTAATGAAAGTTATGTTGGAAAAGTTGTACCTTGTATAGTAGAAGGTTATACTGATGATGGTTTGGTATTGATGCGCTCTCAACATGATGCTCCTGAAATTGACGGTATGGTTTATGCAGAGGTAAAAGATGATAGCGTTATTCCTGGAGATATTGTGAATGTTTTAATAAATCGAGCAGATGATTACGATTTGTTTGGCGTTTTACAAGACTAAGAAAAAATAGTATAATAAGCAAATATTATAAATAACAAAATGAATAGGAAATGGTAATGGAATTTGTAGAAAACAGAGAAGTTGAAAAAGAGCAGTTAAAAGCTATTTTTAGAGATATGGTAAAATATTCGCCATCTAAAATTGTTGGTATGATTGGGAACGCCATAATTATTCCGGTTTATACGAGTTTATTATCACCTGAACAGTATGGGTTGTATTCTTTGTCAATTGCTGTTTTGTCATTTTTGTGTATCATTTTTTCTGACTGGGTTGGTTTATCCGGCTTAAGATTTTTTAAACACCATCAAATGTCGCAAGATATGCCGAAATATTTGACTACTCTTGTTACAATGCTTGCAACAAATTTGTTCTTGATGTTTGTATTATCATTTGTTTTTAGACACAATTTCTATTCATTTTTCCATATTCCGGTAAAATATTTCTTTGCAATTTTGGTTTTAATTATTCCGGTTGCAATAAGGGCTTTATTATTCCAGTTGTTGAGAGCGCAGTTAAAAGCAATGTCGTTTACGCTTTCAACTATTATTAACCAATTTTTGACAATTTTATTATCAATATTTTTTGTTAAATTCTTCCATTTAGGAGCAGTTGCGTTGTTGTTAGGTATGGGAGTTTCGATATCATTGATTGATTTGTTGTTAATTTACCAGAGTAACATTTTGTCATGGTTTAAGTTACAAAAAATTGAGTGGAATTCTGTTTTGCCAATTATGAAATATGGAGTTCCGATTGCTGCAACATCTTTAAGTGCATGGATAATTAATCAAAGTAATAAATTTATCATGAATAGTATTCATGGATTTTCTCAAGTTGGAATTGTAGGAGTTGCTTATGGTTTGACGTTGCCACTTTTGATGACTATTTTTTCAATAATTACAGTTGCTGCAATTCCAAGAATTATCAATATGTATGAAGAAAAAATTGATGTAAGACCGTTGATTTCAAGATTTACAGGATATTATGTAATGATTGCATTGCCTGTGATTATTATAATTTCTCTATATGCAACGGATTATGTTCAAATGATGTCATCAAATGATAAGTTTTTAATTGCATTTAAACTTGTTCCTTATTTTGCATTTGGAACATTTTTCATGGCCTTAACTGATTACACAACTCTACAATATCATTTGGCAAATAAAACTTATTTTGATTTTATAATTAAGTTGATATCAGGTATTGCAAATATAGCGTTAAACATTCTGTTAATTCCTAAGATGGGATTGGTAGGTGTTGGTATTGCAACATTGGGTGCAAACTTCTTATATTTCTTATTAAGTATAATCATTGTACTTCCTGGTTTGAGATTAGTTTTTCCGAAATTAATCATGGGAAGGATGGTAATATCTTTTGTGCCATTTGTGGCTTTGTATTATGTGTTCGACAAATTTATTCACTTGCCTGCGTTAGTTGAAATGTTGAGCTTAATAAGTGTATTCTATATTTGTTATTTCACATTGACAAATACTATTATGAAACGCCCTGAATTGTAGGAACGTTAATATTTGTTAATAATATGGCAAGAAAAATTTTTCTCGGATTTTAGTATTTGAGAAAAGTAGATTTGTGTGCAAATTTATTAAGGAATTGTAATAATAAATAGAAATACAACTATTCTCTTGATAATATTAAAACGCTAGTCGAATTTTATATAAAATAATTTTTAAATTAGGGAAAATATTTGAAAGGAAAAGCATGATTAAGATAAAAGCCGGTAAAAGAAAAGCAGTTGCTTCGGCATTGACATTTTGTTTCTTCTTACAACAATCTTTCTGTTTGCAAGTTTTGGCAACAAATATTTCAGGTGTTACTGGTAGCAATGGAGTCTTTGATATCACTCCAACTGCTAAAAACCCAGCAGGTAGTATCGGTTTTAGAAAATATCAAAACTTTGATTTAAGTAAAGGGGATGTTGCAAATCTGATCTATTACTTACAAGGACAAGATTTGTCAACATTTGTGAACCTTGTTGATAATCAAATTAACATTCAGGGTATTGTTAACGCAGTTGGCAAAAATGGTGCATTTAATAACGGGCATGCCGTATTTATTTCACCAAACGGAATGGTTGTCGGTTCAAGCGGTGTATTGAACGTAGGCTCTTTGACTGTTTTAACACCTGATAGCAACAGTTACGAAAAATATAAAAGTGATTTGAAAAGACCTTCTTTGATTGCTGATTACAAATCAAAATTGGGTGAAGGTAATGCAACTGTAAAAATCGATGGTAAGGTTTTAGCTCGAAACTTTGTTGATATCAATGCTGCAAACTTACAAGTTTCACCTGATGCTCAAATTATGGCCGGTGTTAAAGATGCTACAAAAATTCTTTCAAATACTCAAGCTGAAGCTTTGTTCAATCAACTTGTAAATGCAGATAATATGAGTGCTAATTCTTTTGCTAATGATAACGGAAGTATTATAATTAGAACTTATGGCGAAAATGGTGGAACTGATATTGCCGGTACAATGAAAAACTTTGGTACTGGTAGTACAGAAATTACAAACTTAGGTTCTAAAGGTATTAACGTTTCAGGCAAATCATTGAATGGAAACGGTGATACGTTATTGGTTAACAAAAATGGTGAAGTCAATGTATCAGGCACTGTTGCAAACAAAGGCGGCAAGTTGTTGGTTGATAATACCGGTTCAGGTGTTTTAATTGCATCTACTGGTTTGTTGAGCAATCAAGGTGGCGAACTCATTGTTACAAATACAGGTAATGATGGTGTAAGCATTGCAAATGGAGGCATGGTTAAAAACTCTACTCATAGCGCAAATATTATTAACTCCGGCAAAAACGGTATTAATGTGAAAGGTCATGTTAATGCTAATGGAATTAATATAACAAATAAAAATTCAAATGTTATTCTCGGCGATTATACAGGAAGCAATAACTTAAACTCTACAGGTAACGTTAATATTAAAATTAATGATGGTAACTTGTTGAACTACGGTACAAAAGAAACATTAATCAAGGCTTCAAAAAATCTTGATATAGATGTTCAAAACGGTATGGTTGGTCAGGAAGTTGGTCCTTGTGACGGTGGCGTTTGTACAGGTATTGGACCAAATGGCAGAGATTTGACAAAATCAATAAATGTAAATGTAGATGGCAACATTAAAACAATAAGCACAAAGGGTACAAACAAGTCATTAGTTAATATGGCAAGTTTGAATAATGATATGAGAGTTGACCAAATTAAGGCTGATGGTAGAGTTATTCTTCTTGCTGACAGTTCAATTAAAGGTTCAAAAGCTTACGATATTATCAATGCTTCTACAAACTCTCAAAATCCTAATGTTGAGGGTACTGGAATTTCAATGATTTCAAGTGGAAATGTTGGTTCTAAGGACAAAGCATTAACATTTAGACAAAATGGTGTTGAGCATATTTTCTATGGCGATGATGCAAGAAATCCTCATGTAGTAACTGACGTCAACAAACCTCAACAAGGTATTGATATTTTGGCAATCAAAGATATCAATGTAAAAGGTCTGGATAAAGCTGACGGAACTAAGCTTGATACAAATGCTTGTGCTATTATTTCAAGAACAGGTGACGTAAACGCTGAATTTTCAGGTGATGTATATATAAGAGAAACAACTGCTAAAAATGTAAATATTACTACTCGTGGTAAGAATATGTACATTGAACATTTGGGTGAAGTTCCTACTTATCCTCAGGACTATTACGGCCCGAACGGTGTTAAGTTGGAAAAAGCAAAACTTACTGCTCTTGATTTAGGCAGTTACAAAGATCCAAATGAAGCTCCGGCTTACCAGCATGCTGCAGATTCTACAATTGTAGTTAAAAATGGTAAATTCTATGGACAAGGTCAAGGCAGACCTGGAAAAAATCAAGACTTAACATTAGTTGCAGATAATGCTTATGCGGGCGGTTATTACTTTAATATGGGTAAACACAGACCTGATGGTAAATCTACTTTGACAAAAGATAATACAACTAATCCTTTGCAAAATGGAACTGATCCGACAAAACCGGTTTCAATCAGAGCGAAAGCAGTTAGACCTGATGATGTTACAGCAATAGGTGAAGATAAAAATGATAGAAATTATTATTATGGTGGTAGTTCTCAAGGGGATGACCCAAATTACGATGGAACAAAAGACCCTAATAAACAAGGAACAGAGGAAGACGATGACAACCTAGTAGTTCCAGAAGATAAAAATGAACCTATTGATACTGACAACGATACAGATACTGATACGGACACTGATTTGGATACCGATACAGACACAGATACTGATATAGACACGGATTCAGATACTGACACAGATACCGATGTTGATACAGATATAGATACTGATACGGATATAGACACCGATACCGACACTGATACCGATATTGATACTGATACCGATACTGACAATGATACAGACACCGATACAGATACAGATATTGATACTGATACGGATACGGATTTAGATACAGATACGGACACGGATACTGACGTTGATACGGATACCGATGTTGATACCGACACTGATACAGATACGGATACCGACACTGATACAGATGTTGATACGGATACCGATACTGACACGGACACTGACACAGATACGGATATTGATACAGATACCGACACTGATACTGACACAGATTTGGATACAGATACAGACACCGATACCGATATTGACACAGATACAGATACCGATGTTGATACGGATACCGATACTGACACAGATATCGATACTGATACTGATACGGACAATGACACAGATACTGACGTTGATTCTGATAGCGATACAGATACCGACACAGACACTGATATTGATAGCGATACCGATACTGATACGGATACAGATTTAGACACAGATACAGATATAGATACCGACATTGATACAGATACCGATGTGGATACAGACACAGATACCGATATTGATACCGATACTGATGATGATAGACCGACTGATCCAAGAGATTCAAGTTACGGAAAAGAAACATATAAACAACGTGTTGTTGAATATAATGTAAACTCTATAGATAAACGTCACTATATGAGGTTCCCTGCTCAAGATAACAGAAACCCTGTTCAATTGGCAGAAAATACACAAATTGATTCTCTAATTGATATCTCAAGAGGTGGTATCGCAGTAACTCACCACAATGACTTGAAAGTCGGAGATATTGTTCCGGTGAACATTTCTTATGGTGATTTGAATATCAATGCTGATGTTAAGGTTGTTTCTGCAACAGACAGACGTGCAGGGGCTGAATTTACAAACCTTGATCAGATGACTGCTAACAAGTTACTTTATATGAACTTGTTGTTGGAAGAACAAACTGCAATGAGAAATCAAGCAAATGACTTGTCTTATGTAAAATAAGCCAGATAATAGAAGTAATAAAAAGAAGCTTTTCAGAAATGATTAGCTTCTTTTTTTATGTTATGCGTAAGCAGCGTGACGAACAGATGCCATTCTTGCGTTTCTAATTCTTCTCATTTTAGGGTCAGCGTTTAAATCCCATTGAGCTGCGTAGCCTTTATGAGTTCCTTGAGTGTTTGTGTTTTGAGCTGATAATAACGCTACTGTAGACATCAAACCTTGAGAAAGTTTTTGGAAGTCGAGCTTTTGAGTTGATTTTTTAGCAACTGATGCAGTGTTAGTGAAACCTGTGACTGTCTTTTTGCCAACTTCTTTTCTTGCTTTTTTGTCAAGACCGGTAACAACGCCATTTTGGACATCTAAACTTCCTTTTGCTGCATATACATTTTCTTTAAATGCTGCAGCGGCTTTATCTCTTGCGCCATTAACGGCATCATTTGATTTGATTGATTTATTTTTTACATCATTAAACAAATCTTTTGAGTTGATTTCGTTGTTAGCTAATTGACCTTGTAATTCTCCGCTAATAGATTTTTTCATTTCTTTTTTAGTCATGCCGCCAAGTTGTTCGGCATCCATGTTTTTAACTGCTTGTTTTGCTGCTGCATTTGCTGCCGCTTTGTTTGTTGCATCTGTTGCTCGCTGGTCAATAGCCTTGAAATTGTTACTTAAGCCTTTAGTAGATTTTTGAGCTGCTGCACCTGATTGGATTGCTGCTGCTGCACTTGTCATAGCTCCTGCCAAATTGCCTTCTGCTGCGTAAGCTGCGGTTTTTGTGATGTTTGCTGCAGTTTGTCCGTATTGACCTAACATTTCGGCAACTGTACCAACTTTTGACATTACTGTTCCGGTTGCAATCATTGCAGCACCTACCGCTGCCCCCCAAGCTGTTGATGCGATTGCTTGACCGGCTGCAACCATCCCTTGTCCAGCTAAGTCAAGAGCTTTACCACCTTGTTCTGCAATTGCACTCCATTGTTCAAGTTTTGTTGCAAATTTTACAACGTTACTTGTTTCGTTTTGGTTTTGTTGAATTGCTTTTGTGTTCTTTTTGTGGATTTTTACAAAGTTTGCATTTGTTCTATTCATTCTTGAAAGTGTTCTTGAAGAACTTCTTTGCAATGAATAAATTTGTTTGCCATTGTTTTGAACAAGGTTTGATTTAGAACCGATGAATTTTTGAAGTTGGTCGATTTTATCTTGATTAGGGTTTGTTGATTGACCGCCTTGAGTGCCATCGCCTCTGCTTATAGTAAAAGTTGAAGATCCTAACAAACTATCCAATTCATTTTGAGCGTTGTCAATTTCAGTTTGAGTTTCTTCTGTTTCTTGAGATAGTTTTTCAAGTTTTGCGCTATCTTTTTGGAAAGCAGCTTGTTGTTGTTTTAATTGAGCTTGGAACTTTTTATCTTCTTGTTTGATGTTTTTGTTAAGTTTTTTTGATTCTGAATTGATTGTTTTAACTTCACGAGAATCTTTTTCTGTTTGTGTAGTTCCTTTTTTAGCTTGATTACCTTGAGATTTTACGCTGCCTTGATCGACATTTTCTTCTTTGTCTTTGCCTTCTGTTTTGTTTGTTGTTGAGTTAGAAGTAGAAGTTTTTTTAGTTAATTCGTTTAAACTTTTTTTAGTGTTAAGAGTATTTAAGTTTGTAGTTTCTTGTTGCTGTTTAACTTCAGGAGCATTAAAAATTGAGCCTGTCATTTGCATATAGGCAGGTTGGTTTGACTTAGCCTGTCTGCTTTTTTGCGCTAGAGCAAGCTTTGTTAAATCAATTTTATTTAGATTGTTTACGTTTGAAACGCCCATAGTTAGCTCTCTTTTTTACTCTCTTAAATATATAAAAACTTCCGAAACTCCCTGATTTCAGCATGTTTGCATGTTGTTACAATTGTTAATAATTCAGGGGGTGAAAAGTGAGAAGTGAAAAGTGAAAAGACCAATACAGGTGCTATCGCACCAAAGTTATTTTTGAGCGAAGCGAACTAAACGGACTTCTCACCTTTCACTTCTCACTTCTGTTATTGCCATTTTTTTCTGTTCGTGCTACGATAGACACGTATTTTAGTTAGTAAAAAAGAGGGAGATATAACTTATGAAACTAATGGAAGGTAAAAAAGGTGTAATTTTCGGAGTTTCTAATACTCACGGGATTGCTTACGCTATTGCAAAACAACTACACGATGCAGGTGCTGATATTGCATTTACTTATGCAGGTGAGGCTATGGAAAAACGTGTTAGACCTATCGCAGAAGATATGGGCGCAAAAATTATTATGAGTTGTGACGTTACTAAAGATGATGAAGTTGCAGCAGTATTTAAAGAATGTGAAAGAGTTTACGGTAAATTGGATTTTGTTGTTCACGCCGTTGCTTTTGCTGCTAAAGAAGATTTGCAAGGTAGATTTATTGATACATCTCGTGCAGGTTGGGATTTAGCTTTAGGTGTAAGTGCTTATTCTCTAGTTTCTTTATGCCACCATGCTGAACCTATCATGAATGAAGGCGGTTCAATTTTCGCTCTTACATATTTGGGTTCTGAATATGTTGTTGCAAACTATAACGTAATGGGTGTTGCTAAAGCAGCTCTTGAATCTTCAATGAGATACTTGGCAGCTGACCTTGGTAAAAAAGGTGTTAGAGTTAACTGTATTTCAGCAGGTGCTGTTAAAACTCTTGCTGCTAAAGGTATTTCAGGATTTGATAAAATGCTTAAAGCTGCAATTGCAAAAGCTCCTCTTGGCAGAAACGTTGCATTGGAAGATGTTGGTAAAGCAGGTTTGTATTTAGCATCTGATTTGTCAACAGGTACAACAGGTCAAATCTTGTATGTAGATTGTGGATGCCACGCAGTTTACGCATCATTAGATGAAATGGACATTATTGCTAACGCTGCTCCAAAAGCGTAAGTAGGATTGTTTAATAAAAAATAAATGAAAAACGGAACGCA
>SAMEA104315420__coassemble_1491_pt1 | contig 10430 bp, 11 predicted proteins | sample SAMEA104315420__metabat2_high_PE_040 | metagenome-assembled genome bin SAMEA104315420 (sample SAMEA104315420) | gut metagenome | biome: Monkey gut; feature: monkey-associated habitat; material: faeces | place: China | collected 2013
CGCGAGCAAGGCTTCTATGCATCAGGGGTACATTTGCCCAATAGCTATTATTCTGTTTTTGGTAAACAAGGACACCTTCCAGGTGTACTTGAATTTAATGATAAGTTTATTGCCATCCCATGTGGTTGGTGGTTTGAAAAATAATTTACTATGCATTCAATTGAAACTGTAAAGCATCACGATGCAAACATATCTATTTTGGGCAGAGCAATAGCTATGAAACAGGTCGCATGGCCTTATCCCAAAGATAGTCAGCTAACATGGATGCAAAATAATCTACAACCAGATGACGTCCACGTATTTTTACAAGAAGGTGGACAGGATGTAGCATATTTGAATATAGCCTGGGTAACAGCCATTATTAATGGGGGGGGAACGAAATGTGCAGGTATAGGTAACGTATGTACTCGTCAATTAGGTGGGTATAGTAAGTTGTTGATAACCAATATAGTACATTATTTTTTATAATAATGTTATTGGAATCCTCTTTTGCAAAGACGCTTTAGTAGGATTCTATAGTAAATACAGTTGGAAATTAATTAATACAGAAAAGGTTATTTTACCCAAAGGGCTAGAGAGCGTCAATACAATGGTATGCAACATTGGAGATGTATATTCTATTGTGTATATCGATCGAAATTTCTAGCGAACTATGGAAGATGTGCCTTTCTGTACACATCTACGATATATGAAAAAAGAAGTAAAAGTCTTAGTTGCTGGTTCCGGTAACGTAACTGGAATGAATGTTATTAGAGCGTTGTTTGATATCAAAGGTATCACATTGTACGGATGCGATTATGATGCTGTAAACCCTTCAAATCAATGGTGTGACTCATTTGAAGTTCCTCGTTGTGCCGCTGAAGATTATCCTGAGGTAATTATGAGAATTATAAAAGAGAAGTCGATTACTCATATTATTGCATCGAACGATCATGACGTAAGAGCTTTGTCTATATTGAAGTCAAACGTTTCTAATTTCCCTTTCCTTAATGGGTACACTCAGAATATACTTGCATGCCTTGATAAAAAGACTACAGAGAAACTATTCATAGAAGCAGGAGTAGAAACACCGTTGGAGATTTCTGACAATAAAGATTATCCTTATGTGCTTCGGAAAGAGTCGATGGGAAGTAATCGTAAATTTGTACACATTGTCAAAAATCAAGAAGATGCCAAGGCTATTCCGGAAGAGCATTATGCTCAGGGGATGATGACTAGATACGTAGAAGGCGAGGAGTATACTGTTGACATGATTTGCGATAGTTACTCTAATGTACTAGCTGCTGTACCTCGTAAGCGTATCATTGTGATGGGTGGTATGGTTCATCATGCTCAAATAGTGAAAGAAGACAAACTCATAGCACTCTGTGGACAGATTTCGAAATCTGTTGGTTTAGTTGGTATGAGTTGTATTCAATGCATAACTGACGGAGAGCACTACAATTTTATAGAGATAAATCCTCGTCCTGGTAGCGGTATTGATCTTTCAATAAAAGGTGGAATTAACATGCCTCTTCTTTGGATTAAGGATACTTTAGGTGAGCACGTAGAGGTTCCTTCACCCAAATGGGGATTGCAAATGAAACGTTACTATTCTGGTTACTATTTTTTTAATTAGATGAAACCTGCAATAGCTTTTGATTTAGACGGAACGCTTGTTGATGTATCTAAACGAGACTATAGAATATATGAAGATATAATCAAGAATATGGGAGGTGCCCCCATCCCATATATTGATTATTGGCCTATGAGACGGGCTAAAACGGATATTCATTTGATTCTATCACAGTCAGGTATAGAAAAAGAAGAGGACGTAGACTTCTTTCTTTTCGAGCGAAAAGTACGAATGGAGCAACCTGTCTATCTGCAAATCGACCATTTGTTTGATGATGTTATAGAAACATTATGTGCATTATCTAAAGTTTATGATATTTATATCCTTACTATTCGTCATAATCGAAAGAATACAGAAGAACAACTAAAACAGTTAGAATTAGATAAGTATCATACAATCATTGTAGATGCCCATAAAGAAGATGCAATGAAGCACATTCCAAATTTGCTGGCGATGGCGGGGGATACAGAGAACGACATCATACCAGCATTAAGCCTCGGACTAAAAGCCATAGCCGTTACAACAGGCATTCGCAACGAAAGTCAGTTAAGGGGTATGAATCCTACATATATTGTGAAATCATTGAAAGATGTTAAGTGCATATTGTAATGAGAGAAAGCAAATCATCATACGGAAACATATTCAAAACCACATTTCTGTTTGGTTTTGTGCAGGTAATTAAGGCTGTAATTTCCATTGTTATTAACAAAATGGCAGCTATTTTAATTGGCCCTAATGGAATGGGGTTATTGGGTATATATAATAGTACAATATCATTAGTACAGACTGGTGCTAGCTTAGGACTAAATCAAAGTGCAGTTCGAGATGTGGCAGAAGCAAATGGAACGGGAGATGTCAATAAAAGAGACAGAGTAATTAATGTTACTCTAAAAGTAGTTTTGGGTACAGGATTGTTGGGGTTCCTAATAACCATATGCCTTTCATATTTTATAAGTGATTGGACGATGGGAGATCATAGTCATACTTACATTTATTGTATATTGGCTATTGTCATATGTTTGAATATTGTTAATGATGGCAGGCAAGCTGTCCTAAAAGGCATGCGTCTTATGCGATATCTAGCTATTGCAAGTATTATTGGATCTGTCACAAGTCTCTTCGTTTCTATACCTTTGTATTATGTTATGGGTAAAGAAGGTATAGTGCCAGCTTTATTGCTTTCATCTGCATCAGCATTACTGGTGTCAAATTTTTTTATAAAGAAAATTAACATAAAGAAAGTAACTATACCAGTAAAAGATTTGTGCATGAGTGCAACACCAATGGTAAAGATAGGTACAGTCTTGATGTTTGTTACGTTTCTTCAAACAATTATATCTTTTTGTATAAACTCATTTGTTAGAAAAGAAGGAGGAATAGAAGATGTTGGTTTCTATAGTACAGGACAATACATCTTGTCTGGATATTTTGGCCTAGTTATAACTGCTCTTATGACGGATTATTATCCAAGAATAGCTGCCGTAAACAATAATAACAAACAGTTAACAGAAGAGCTGAATAAACAAACATTGGTTACGCTAATTCTTTGTTGTCCAATGTTTGCAATATTTGTTGTTTTGTTACCTGTTTTTATAGAATTACTCTATACATCCGATTTTTTGCCTGTTGTAGATTATATAAAGGTTGCTATCTTCGGAACATTAATGATGAGCATATCAAATCCATGTGATATGCTATTTGTTGTTAAGCAAGAGTCTAAGATATTAGTTGTTTTGGCAGTACTGGTCAGGGGATTCCAGTTAATATCTAGTTATGTACTATATATAAATTATGGGTTGTTTGGATTGGGTTTAAGTTTTATGCTTGTAATCACTTTGCATAGTATATTAGTATTTACAATTGCGTACAAAAAATATGCGATAGTATTAAACAAACAGATTATTTTATTTTTACTGGTTATTATTGTCTTGTTAGTATTTGCTGGTTATTCTAATAATTTTTCCGAGTTAAATCATAGAATACTATTTTCAGCAATATTACTTTCGCTATTCATAGCATTAGATATTTTAGCAATAAAAAGAATCATGGGAATCAATATTGGTAGCTTTGTACGAAGAATATTACATAAACAAGACGAAATATGAGAAGATTTATATATTTACTTCGCATTTTAAGATATTTACATTGGACGATATATATTAATTTTAAATATCTACCTTTAAGACAAGCAATGAAATTGCCTATTTTTCTTTACAAGCCAAGATTTGGAACGCTGGGGGGGTGGATTTCTATTGCATGCCCTGATTCGCTTATTAAGCCAGGAATGATTGCTCTTGGCTTCCCAAGTCAAATGATGTATCCAAATGATGGTTTCTTCTTTGAGATTGCAGGTGAAGGGAAGCTTATATTTAGAGGTTCTACATTTTGGGGTAATGGTTCTGGCATATCAGTTGGGCCCAAGGGAAAGCTTATAATCGGAGAAGACGTGTTTGCTCGTGTTCAAGTAAGATGTTGTGCATATCATTATATAAATATTGGCGATCATACATTGTTTGCTTGGAACATACTCCTTATGGATACTTCATTTCATACAATGAAATGATGCAATTAGTCACCAAAAAATTAAAGAACACCCTTATGGACCAATTATAATAGGCAACTATAATTGGATAGGTTCAAATGTTATAATATTAAGAGGAGTAAAAACAGTATCTCATACAACAATTGCAGCAGGAACTGTTATGACCAAAAATCTTAATTCTCCAGAATACTCAATTATAGGAGGAAGTCCTGTTAAAATATTAAAGAATGGCTATTATTGTGAAAGAAGAGATAGCGAGGTTGAATATACATGGTATAATGAAAATTTAGATTGATCAATAAATATGAAATTAAGTATTGTAATTCCTACCAAAGACAGGTATAAGTATTTACTACCTTTATTGGAGCTATTGGATGGATATAAACTAATGAATACAGAGGTGATTGTTGAAGACAATTCAAAAGATAATTTTGAGTATGTAAAATATATGCAAGATCATCATCTAGAGATTCCTGTACGATATTATCATAATCCTTATTCACTACCTATAAGCAAGAATATTGATAACGCTATAAATCACTCAAGTGGTGACTATGTATGTGTCATTGGTGATGATGATGCTGTAACGCCATTAATAGAAGATTTTGTAAAATGGATGGAAGACAATGACGTTGATAGTGTAAGACAGAAAAAAGAAATTACCTACAAATGGCCAACTTATAAGGACGATGAAGGTAACTATCTAGGAGCAGTATTGTCTTATGGTATCATCAGTGACAAGTCTTATATTATAGATACAAAGATAGCTGTAAAAAATGTTGTTGAAAGAGGATTGATGTCAATGCGAGATGTACCATGCGTATATCAAGGAATCGTTAAACGGGATACATTGAATAAACTATATAATATTGGTAATACATATTTTCCAGGTCCTTCCCCAGATATGGCCAATGCAGTAGCATTAGCATTTGTAGTTAATAATCATCATGTAACAGATATGCCTATTATTGTTTCAGGTGGTTCTGAATATCAGGGAGGCCGCTCTGAAAAGATCAAGACTTGGGTTCAGCCATTAGAGAATATACCTTTTATATCAGATGCTGCGAAATCTAAATGGGATAAAAGAATACCATACTACTGGAGTGGATATACTGTATGGCCTGAGTCTGCAATAAAAGGCTTAGAGTATGTGGGAAAGGAAAAAATGTTACAAGATATGGACTTTGAATTACTACTTGCAAAATGTATGTACGAAAGTTTCGAATCTCGAAAACATATTTTAAGCAGAACAAAAAAAACGTTCCGGGTTTGGCTTCTATTTGTAAAATTCTATATAAGAGAGAATTTAGCGAAAGTAAAACGCTCATACATGAGAAAGTTGAACATTGCCGAATCTGGCACAAATAGAATGACTGGTATTATGACAATAGATGCTGCAGTTAAATTTCTAATGAGTGAATATGGTAAAATTGTTGATAAAAAGAATATATAAATATTGTGTCAAGCATAAGTGGGAAATAGGTTTCTTGGAAAATACCGTTGAGGATATATTAGACGGTCAAAAGCCTAAGGTTTGGTGGGTGAAACATTGTTATAGGGACAGATGGTTTGCGGATCCATTTATTTTGTCTGAGGATCAAGAAACGATTACTCTTCTTGTCGAAGAGTATTATGATCCGATAGAACTTGGACGCATTGCAAAATTGGTTATCGACAAAAAAAGTCATAAAATTATTTCGAATAGTTTGGTATTGCAGTTAGACACACACTTAAGTTTTCCTGCGATATTGCGTAAAAATGGAAAAATATACATATATCCTGAGAATTTTAATTCTGGGAAGTTGTTGATATATGAGTATTTGCTAGATAGTAACACTTGTCAACTTGTAGATGTATTCTGTGACGCTCCGTTAACTGATGCAATTTATAGAAATATTGAAGGATGCGACTATATTTTCTCTACTGATGGCAAAGATCCTAATGGGAAGATGCTTGGAATCTATTCTAAAAATGAAAACGGGCAGTTTATGCTGACGGCAAATGTGAATTTCTCTGAAAATATTGCAAGAATGGCAGGAGACTTTTTTACGTTAGAGTCAAATCTATATAGACCCGCACAAGAGAGTAATACAACATATGGGCACTCTATTTCTATACAAAAAGTTTCAATAGACGAAGGCTGTTTTCTAATGAAGGAAGTTGTTAGAATTCCATCTCCCCATAAAATACATAGACTTGGTTTCCATACATTTAATAAATACGGTGAAACTGTAGTGGTTGATGTAAAAGGTTTTCGACGTCCTGTTTTAGGCAATATTTGCTATTTTCTAAAACACCTTGTTGGGCTTGAGTAAGTAACGCAGAATGTTGATGTCAATGAATCAAAATCGTCTGTTTAAAATATTGGGATTTTTAGTTTTTTATTTAACTATATCACCAATTTCGTGCTATACGTCTTCCCTATTGGAAGTAATAGCATATATGTTATTTATATTCCTATTAATTTATAATTCGGCTGTGTTGTTTGATTGTAATACAAAACAAGATAGACGGAGAACAATTCTACTATTTATTATTGCCTTTGTTTTTCCTGCTCTGATTCATGTACAATTACCTTTTGTGACAGATTTATTACAATGGTGTGTGATTTTATTGGTTATAAGTCTTAAGAATGAGCACAGAGAACATATCTTAGCCATTTCTATCAAGTTGGTATCTTGTTTGTTATTATGCTCATTGTTCGAATATATAATAGGTTATATAACAGGTAAATCTTTTACACTTGTGTCAACATATTCCTTGGGTGGAATGTATACTCAATCCATATTTAATATATATAGGTGTGAAGACTTAAGATATCGTTTTACCGCATTATGTGATGAACCAGGTGCTTTAGGTGCTTTGTGTGGTTTTATTATAGCATATTTACCAATGAGCAAGAAAAATCTATATCCACTGGTAATATGTCTTGTTTCTGGAATCTTATCGCTTTCATTAGCGTTTTTTGTGTATTTATTATTTATTTTGATATACAAAACTTTTGTCCATGAATTAAAATTAGTTTATATTATTGTTATTGGAGTTATAATTGTTTTTATGTCTGCTATTTTTCGAGAAGAGATACAAACTCAAATCTTTATGCGTGTTGCAGAAACAGAACGATTAGATAATAGATCGTCTGATGAGGTAAATAAATTTGTAGAGAATATCTTTAACTCTACAAATGCATTATATGGAGTAGGAAACAAAACTGCCTACGCATTACAAGAAGATAATGAACATGGAAATGCTGGCTTTAAATGGAAATTATATCAGTATGGAATAATTGGATGTGGAGCGTATTTGTGGGCTATGCTACTTTTGTATAGAAAGCATAGAAATCGTAACGTAACTTTTGGATTTGGTATATTATTCTTTATTATGTATTTCTACACTATTGGCATGTGGGGCGTACCTCTTTATATGTTATTGCTCTTTACTACATTGTCTGATTCTGGTGAAAATCGTATACGAATTGCGAAGAAATGAAAATTATTATCTGTTGTTTAAATTTGTACGGAGGTGGTGCTGAACGTGTCGCCTCATTATGGGCAAAGGGTTTTCATAATCAAGGACATGATGTTGTCATGTTTTTAACGGAAAATAAAGTTTCTTATGATATTCCTGATATACCAATTGTTCTAATAGGTAATGGTTTGCCTGCAGTTAAGCAGTATATACATTGGTATAAACTATTTAGAGAAGAGTTTAATCGTATAATTCCTGATGTGTTTATTTCTGTAAATCATCCATGGGCTATTATTGCAAAAGTTGCAGCTCTTGGTACCAATATAAAAGTTATAAGTACTGAACACAATGCATATGAGAAGCCTGATTATATTAGAATGAGTCTTTTTGATAGGCTTCATAAGTTTTTATTCAATAGATTTGTTGATCGGGTTACAGTTCTAACACAGGCTGATAAGGACTACATAGGCGGCAGAATTAAGAATGTATATGTATTGCCAAATCCACTTACATTCACACCCACAAAGAAAATCCCGAACAAGGAAAAAACCATACTTGCTGTGGGAAGGTTAGATTCATGGCACGTTAAAGGTTTTGATTTGCTTATTAATGCATGGAAAGCTTTAGCCACAGACTATCTAGATTGGAAGCTCCGGATTATTGGGTACGGAACTAAAGAAAATAGACAATATCTTCAATCTATAGCAAATGGCATCAGTACAACCCAATTCGAAATATTAGACTTTGACTATCATATTATAGAACAATATAAGCATGCATCAATATTTGTACTAAGTAGCCGTTATGAAGGTTTTGGAATGGTATTAGTTGAAGCTATGTCTCAAGGTTGTGCATGTATAGCATGTGACTATAAAGGAAGACAAAGAGAGATTATAGCAGATGGAGTAGATGGGCTCATTGCAAGAGTAGATGATGTTGATGATATTAAGGCAAAACTTGAAACACTTATTTGTGACAAAAAACTTCAAACTTTATTGCAAACTAAAGCAATTGAGAAATCTATGTGTTTCAGTCTAGAATCAGTAATGGAAATTTGGAGCAAAGTTATTAAATAAATATTTATATGAATATATTTACAAAAGTTATTAACCGATTGGTTTTGGAATATCAAAACAAAACCAATCATATATTTGGTAAAATACGACTACGAAAGGTAAAAAATCAACATTTTACAGTTATATCCAATAATTGTTGGGCTGGAAGCTTGTATAGATGGCTTGGGCTACCTTACAACACACCAACTGCAGGTTTGTATTTCTATGCAGAAGACTATATCAAGTTCTTACAAAGACTTAACTATTATTTATCTTTGGAAATGATAGAGATTACAGCTGATGAATCTAAATATCGTGATAAACTATACCAGAAACATCAGGAAAAAATACCTATTGGTCGTCTCGATGATGTTGAAGTTATTTTTCTACATTATGGAACATATGAAGATGCAGTAGCAACCTGGAATCGTCGTAAACAAAGAATTGTTTGGGATAATCTATATGTGAAAATGTCAGAGATGAACGATTGTACGCCAGAGATTATACGCCAATTCGATAGTCTACCATACAAACATAAAATTATAATTGTAACAAAAGACTATGGTGTCAAGTCACAGATTATCAATAAGGACTGGTCTGAAAATTCTGAGATCAAAGATGATACTTCATGGTTTAATAAGTATGTAGATGTTATCAAGTTCCTCAATGATTAGTTGTGAACCAATGAAGATAGTATATATTTCACATTTAAAGGGTGCTATTGCAACCGGACTTTCATGGAGTGTCCCGGCTAGTGTAAAAGCCCAGAATCAGATAGATGATGTATTGTGGCTCAATACTACAGACGCTGAATTGCCTCATTGGAAGGAGATTCAGGCTTTCACCAAATCCTCCAGATTGAAAAATCTAGAACGAATAAAGGCTCCTTTCAATCATCCAGATTTGGTTGTGTTTGAGGGATTTTATGATGATGTATATGACGTTATTTTAGGAAGATGGTTGAGAAAAAATGGAATTCCGTATATTATCATCCCTCGAAGTGCTCTTACAATTCAAGCAATGAATAATCATGCCAAATTGAAGAAGAAAATTGCACATTGGTTGTTTTTTAATAGATTTATAAAGGGTGCATGTGCAATTCAGTATCTCACTAGGAAAGAGTGTGATGATACGACATTGTTATATAATAATGATTGCTTTATTATTCCTAATGGTATCTATCAACCTAACGAGATAAAAAGTTCATTTCACCATAATTCAATAAAAGGAATTTTTATTGGTAGAATAGACATACATCAGAAGGGGCTAGACGTCATGCTTGAGGCAATTGAAGAAAATAAAGATATTCTTTTCAAAAACAAGTTTTCTTTAGATGTATATGGTCCTGAAAAACAAGATTATGCAAGAGTTGAAAGGATGATATATGATAAAGGTCTCAATGATCTTGTATTCCTAAAGGGTGAAACTAAAGGAGAAAACAAGAAGAAAGCTCTTTTAGAATCCGACGTTTTCTTTTTAACATCTAGATTTGAGGGACATCCAATGGGCTTGATAGAAGCGCTTGCATATGGTCTACCATGTTTTGTCACTCCTGGTACTAATATGGCAGATGAAATATTTGATGCAAAATGTGGTTGGGTTGCTGATTTTACTAAAGAAAGTATGTCAAAAAAACTCAAACAGATGATAGAGGAGCAGAGTTTGCTGAGTGTTTTTGGAGAAAACGCAAGATCCCTCTCTAAAGAGTACGAATGGAATAAGTTGGCAGACATGTTTCATTCAAGAATCA
>SAMEA104315420__coassemble_1518_pt1 | contig 10276 bp, 9 predicted proteins | sample SAMEA104315420__metabat2_high_PE_040 | metagenome-assembled genome bin SAMEA104315420 (sample SAMEA104315420) | gut metagenome | biome: Monkey gut; feature: monkey-associated habitat; material: faeces | place: China | collected 2013
AACATTGGGTAATGGCTCTGTTACTAAATACAATTTTGCACCAGATTATTTTGCCCATATAGAAAAATTGATTGATTTCAAGAAAATCAAAACTTTTGAAAAAAATATAATTTTCGATGGCTTGTATGCTGCTAGTATCGGATATTTTGACAAATTGTTGGATATAAACGAAATTAAATATGATAGTTTACACATGTTCCATGATACAAATTTTGGGGGCGGAATGCCTGAACCAAAGCCAAAATACTTAAAAGAATTGATTGAAAAAGTTAAATCAACTCCAAATTCTGTTGGATTTGCAAATGATGGTGATAGTGATAGATTTGGTGTGATTAATGAAAATGGTGAGTATGTTTCTCCAAATGAGATTATTTCAATTCTTTTGATGCACTTGAAAAAGCACAAAAACTATTCCGGAACATTAGTGAAAACAGTTGGTGCTAGTCTTTTGTTGAACAAAGTTGCAGAAAAATTGGGTGTAGAAGTTATTGAAACTGCAGTTGGTTTTAAACATGTTGGTGAGGCAATGAGGAGGTTTAATCCAATTATTGGTGGTGAAGAATCCGGCGGTTTGAGTATTCAGGGACATATTCCTGAAAAAGACGGTATTCTTGCAAACTTACTTGTTTTAGAAGCAATGGCTTATGCGAATAAATCTCTTGTAGAACTTCAAAAAGATTTGTATGACTTTGTGGATTGTAAATTTTATAATGATAGAATTGACAAGCGCCTTGAAAATGTTGAAGAAATTAAACCGGTATTAGAAAAATATAAAAATAAGACAGAAATTGGTGATTTCAAGGTAAAATCAATTGATACAAAAGATGGCGTAAAACTTTATTTTGATGATGATTCAAGTTGGGTTCTTATCAGACCGAGTGGAACAGAGCCATTATTGAGAATTTATTTTGAAAGTGATAGTGTAGAAAAACTAGAAAAATTAAGAATGGTATTACAAGGTTAGCCTAAAAATTTTTAGATGCCAGAGGCTTTGTGCAAATATGTTCTGTTTGTATCAAAAATTACATTGTCGGATTATTAAATCTGAACTATGTAGGTAATTTTTTGTTATTGGTTTAAATAGAAATTATTATAAAAACAACCGAAATATAAAACGGAGCATTCTCATAGAAATACGGCTAATACGCATTGGGGAAACTTTTTTTATACCATATTCATTAACTATTTCTTCATTTTGAGCATCTCTATAAAATTCTTCTATATCAATGTCACTATTTGGATTGTATTCTATTGGTACGACTTTTTTACGTTTTACAAATTTAGAACGAACAATTTCAAACTCTCCATTATCAAGGAATACTCCTCCACATTTGTAACAAGTATCAATTTGTATTCCGAGCGCTCTTGTTTTTGCCATAGGAGTTCCGCAGGCTGGACAAATTCTTGTTTTGTTTTCATCTACAGGCATGAAGTTTTTATTAGAAAGAGCTTGTTTAATTTCTGAAATATCTGCGTTTTTATCGCTAAATTCTTGAATTTCTTTATTATCAAAAAATATTCCGCCACATCCGTTAGAGCAAACATCAACGTTTATGCCTTTATCTGTAATGAATATTTTTTGCATTTCATTGTCACAAGCAGGACATTTTATAATTTCTTCCGTGTCACCCATTATTTAATTCTCCATTGTTCTAATTCTTATAATAATAGTTTCTATTAAATAAAAAACCTCCTTTTAAAGGAGGTTTTTTAGTGTTTATATTAGATTTGCTAATTATTTTGTTTCTGCGTTTTCAGACAAGTTTTTCAAAATTGTATAAGACGCATCCCATCCATTTAAACCGCCAGTAGCTTTGTATTTAGCAATCTGTTTAGCTCTTTCTTTTTTTAGCTTAGCTTGTTCTTTTTGGAATTTAGCTAACTTAGATTTATTGGCATTTCTTTCAGTAATTGTTGGTTGAATATAAGCCAAGAAATTTTTGTATTCTTTGCAGTTGTAGCCGGCTTTAACTTTAGATGGGTAGTTGTATGACAAATAGTCATAAATATACATTGTGCGTCTAAAGTTATTTGGTTGGCTTTTTAGGATATCCAAAGATGTTCCAGGTTGTTTGCCCAAAACAACAATCATAGCTAATGGGTTATAACCGGCTTGTATCATTAAATCAACACCAGTAATATCAGCGTTCATTTTGTCTTTTTCAGACATACTTTTTAGAGATAATTCGTTTGCAATCAAGGCAGTGTTTTCAAGACTTGTGTCTGCAAAATTCCCTGCAAGAGCTGATGTTACGTTAGATACAAATTTTTTCTTAGATGCGTTAGCGTTGATAATAACACCAATTTGTTGTGCGATTATAGCTGCAACTTCGTTATCGTTACCAGCGTAACCTAAATCTACTTTTGGAATGTAAAGTTCGTTGTTAGAGTTTGATGTGCTATTCGTAACTTCTGTTTCTGTTACAACAAACTTTGTAGTTGATGGCAAGCTATTCTTAGTCAAAACCTGTTTCCCTACTGTAGGAACTCTGTCAACTGCACTCCATGTTGCAGCTAGTGACGGAGTTGCAAGAGATGCTGCCAAAAATAATGACAAAATGATTTTTTTCATTTTTTTACTCCTATCTTAATCCGTAAACCTAAATTTTATTAATGCTATTATAGCATGAATACCATCACGCCATGTTATTTTCTTCCCTTCTGAAAATTCTCTACCATAGTAGGAGACAGGAAGTTCATATAACCTTGCCCCACGTTTCAAGACTTTTGCCGTAATTTCCGGTTCAAAGTCAAATCTGTTTGATTTTATTTCAATTCCTTTAATAAAATCAGCTTTAAACGCTTTGTAACAAGTTTCCATATCGGTCAAAGTTGAGCCATATAGGATATTTGTTAACAAAGATAAAAATTTGTTACCTAGCAAGTGATGGAACATAAATGAACGAGACGGTTTTCCTCCTGAAAGTCTTGAACCGTAACAAACATCGGCCCTGCCATCAAGTATTAGTTTTACAAGTGGTTCATAATCAACCGGATCATATTCCAAATCTGCATCCTGAATTACAATGATATCACCCGTAGCTTCTTTAAATCCAGTTCTAAGTGCTGCGCCTTTACCTTGATTAAAGTCGTGATACAAAACTTTATACGGGTATTTTGAATATAAATCTTTTGTCCCGTCGGTTGAATAATCATCAATTAGGATAATTTCTTTTTCAAGTCCGCAAAAATTCGTCTGCTCAACTTTTTCCAAAATTTTATCTAATGTATTGACCTCATTATATACAGGAATAAGTATTGTAATTTTTTTCATCAAACCACCTATAAAAAATTTGTATTATTCTCAAAAATATTGTACAATAAAAACATAGAGATGTAAAAACTGATATTTATATACACAAGGGTTAAGAAAGAAGATGGAAAACAACGGTACAGAAATTATAAAAAAAGGTTTAGCCTGTTTAGAGGACAAGGATTACGATAACGCAATCACGACTTTTACTTCTGCACGAAAAGACTTTAAAGATAATCCGCAATATTTATCTGTGAGTATGAGCTTTTTGGGAATGGCACTTTATCTTAAAGATAAAAACAATTATACAAATGTTTTGGATATGTTGAATGATGCTCAATATATGGCAGAATTTGCAAAAAATAGCACTGCAAAAATTGCTAATGAGTATGCAAAAGGTACTGTTGATTTTGGTGAAAATTCTAAAGATACTGCATTATTGCATTTTGAAAGTGCTAAAAATCTTTCTATGGTTGCAGGTGACGAATTGTCAATAATGGGTTACGTTTTGACAAGGATTAAACAGTTAAAAAACGGGATGGATTTTTCATTGCCGATAAAAAGTGATCCGTTGGTTTCGTTGGTAAAAATAGGGCGTTCAATCACTGCCGTAACTGATATTGATGTATTGTTAAAGGTTATTGCAGAGGAAACAAAAATTGCTATTCAAGCAGACAGATGTACAGTGTTTATGCTTGATAAAGATAAAAATGAGTTGTGGAGTAAAGTCGCTTTAGGTTTGGGTAGTCAAGAAATTAGATTTCCGGCAGATAAAGGTTTGGCAGGATATGTAGTAAAAACCGGTGAACCGTTGAATATTCCTGATGCTTATAATGATCCTCGCTTCAATCCTGATATTGATAAAGAAACCGGTTATAAAACAAAGACAATTCTTTGTATGCCTATCAAAAACAATAATCAGGAAATTATTGGAGCTTTTCAAGTACTTAACAAAAACAATGGAGTGTTTACTAAGGGTGATGAAGATTTGCTTGTTGCAATCGGAGGAAGCGCTTCTATTGCACTAGAAAATGCTCAGTTATTTGAACAACAAAAGGAATTATATAAAGAACAAAAGATTTTGTTTGAAAGTTTTATTGATACGCTTGCAACCTCAATTGATGCCCGTGACAAGATTACAGCTGGTCATTCAAGTCGTGTAAAACTTTATTCAATGTTGCTTGTTAATGCCTTAGATTGTGATGAAAAATATAAAGAAATTGTTGAAAAAGCTGCAATTCTTCACGATATCGGCAAAATTGGTATTAGAGATTCCGTTCTTCAAAAAGAAGGCAAATTGACAGATGAAGAATACAAACATATTCAAGAACACGTAAAAATTACCCATGATATTTTGGAAAAAATTCATACATCAGAAGATTTTAAACAAATTACTGAAATCGCATGTTCTCATCACGAAAAATATGATGGTTCCGGTTATTACAGACATTTGAGTGGTGAAGATATCCCTTATGGTGGAAGAATTTTGGCGGTCGCAGATGTTTTTGATGCGATTACGTCAAAACGTCATTATCGTGATAAAATGCCTATTCAAAATGTTATTGATATCTTGATTTCAGGTAAAAATAAGCATTTTGATGGAAATTTGGTCGATACATTTTTGAAAATTCCTGTAGATAAAATTATTTTGGTATTTTTAACAGAAAATCATCATATCTTTAAAAATGAGGATAAAGAAATTTTGAGCCATTATAATTTATTTGATATTTACAATTTTATCATTAATGAAAATTCTACAGATGAACAAAAACATATTGCAGAATTGTTTAATTTTTACTATTCTGGGAATGTAAAATAAAGAGAGGGTTGTTGTTATTTAATGCACAAATTAGCTAGTACAATTGTTATAACAGTTTGTTTGTCAGCTCCTGTTTTGGGAGAAGGCTTTGATGCAATTCAACCGGCAAATCCATTTGTGCCACAACCAATTCCTGTTAATACTATTGCAATTCCGTTAAAAAAAGCAACTTTAACTCATAATAGTATTCATAACCAATATGTGATTGCGTTTGATCGGTTTATGCAAAGCAATGTCAAGTCTGCATATATGGATTTTAAAGTTCTTATTGAAACTATGGATGAAAACGATTATGCGTATATGAAGATGGCTGAAAATATGTCAGATATTGGTTTTTTTGAACTGGCAGATTTGGCGGCATCAAAGATTGAAGATAAAGCGTTATCAGACTTTTTGATTTGTGACATCAATTTGTATTACGGAACTTCTAAAAGATTAAAACAAGATGATGAAATCTATTTGGGTGAGATTTTTTCAAACATAATTTATAATGATCAAAGTAGAGAAGCTACGTCAGAATTGGTTAAAAATACTGCACTTATGACAAATTCTGATTACGCAAATTATCTTGCGGCGTTGGGGTATTTAAAATCAAATGATTTTGTTGAAGCTGGAAATTACATTGACACAGCTATAAAAATGAACCCACAAAATTTGAATTATAAAAAGTTGAAAGCTGAAATCTTGTCACAAGGTAAAAAACCGCAAAATGCCTTGAAAATGGTGGATTACATAAAAGCTCAAAATCTTTATACTGCTGATTTTTCAAAGAAAGTTAAATCCCTTGAACAGTATGTTTTGTATAAATCTCAAAAAGATTATTCCGAAAAAATGTATCATCTTGGATACTATTATTACTATGAAAACGAGTATGCAAAAGCTTTAAGAACCTTACAAAGTTCTTTAACGACCAAAAAGAAACATAATAAAGAAGTTTATGCAATATTATCAAGAGTTTATTATGATATGCAAGAATATGAAAAAGCTCAAGATACTGCAATGAAAGCTTACAAACTCGATAGTGGAAATACAACTACACTTCTTGTTTTGGGAGATTTGAGTTTTAGAAATGCGGCTTACAAAGACGCTTTAAAATACTACAAGTCAGCAGCATCAACAGACAAGACATCTTCAATTTGTTCTGTAAAAGTTGCGCAAACTTATGAACAATTAGGTAAAGAAAAAAAGGCTATTGAGATTTATGAAAGAATTTTGAAATCATATTCTGACAGTTTTGTCGCATATTACAAAATTGCGCTAAAAGACAAGTCAAAAGAAATAGCATATTTAAAAAAAGCAGTTGCAATAAATATGAATTACAAAGATGCCTGGATAGATTTGGGGCGTGTAGAAATTGAACGTGGAAACTATTTTGAAGCGAAAAAATATCTTGGCGTTGCAAACTATATTGACGAAAACGATTTTAGATATTATTATTATCAAGGATTGATTGCAAAAAATCAGGGACTTAAACAAGATGCTCAAAGGTATTTTAAAAAATCTTTGCTTTTAAACCCTGATTATATCCCGACAAAAGAGGAATTAAGTATATGAAGAAAAATATTCTGATAGTTGAAGATCATGAACTCACTCGTTTTGGCTTGAAAACGACTTTTGAAAATGTTGATTTTGTAGAAAATTTATATGAGGCAGATTCCGCAGAAACGGCTATTCAGATATTTAACAATAATAATATTGATATAATTATCATGGACTTAGGTTTGCCCAATATGAACGGAATTGAGGCTACAAAACAAATTCGTTCCGCAAACAAGGATGTAAAAGTTATTATACTTACCTCTCATAATGACGAAAAAGAGGTTTTGAACAGCTTGAAAGCCGGAGCAAATGCTTATTGTTCTAAAGAAATTAATCCGCAAAGATTAATTGAAGTTGTTCGCTCTGTCGCTGACGGTGCAGCATGGTTTGACCCTAGTATTGCGCATGTCGTACTAAAAGCAAGTGCAAATTCTCCGTCATTTGAAACAAATGAAACAGATAACAGAAAAAATTATGATTTGACTTCTCGTGAAGCTCAAATTTTAAAACTTATGACTGAAGGTTATAGTAATATGGAAATTGCACAAATTTTGGTTATAAGTATAAATACTACAAAAGCTCACGTTGCAAATATTTTGCAAAAACTTGAAGTTGATGACAGACTTCAAGCAGCTCTAAAAGCCCTTAAAAATAAAATTGTATAAGGATTGATAAAATGCCGGAATTAACGAAGGTTTTACTGGTTGACGACAATTCCAAATATTTAAAAGACGCTCTGCCTTTTTACGGATACGAAGTAACTACGGCACACGATGGTGTTCAGGCATTGAAGGAACTTTTTGATAACAACAAAAATTTTGATATTGTTCTTCTTGATGTTATGATGCCAAATATGAACGGATGGCAAACATTGAAAGAAATTCGTTCAAATGAAAATACAAAACATTTACCCGTAATTATGCTTACGGCAGTTAATGAAGAAGAAAAAATGGTTGCCGGTTTGAAAATCGGAGCAGATGACTATATTGTAAAACCGTTTATATTGCCGAACCTTTTAGCCAGGATGGAAGCTGTTTTAAGACGTTCAAAATGGCAAAGTGTTTCGGTTAAACAATCGCCTAAAAAAGATTTGCCCCCAGATTTGTTAACCTCAAAAGAAAAAGAAGTGTTAGAAATGGTTGCAAATGGGGCAAGTAATAAACAGATTGCAGAAAAATTGTTTGTAAAAGAGGTTACAGTAAAAACACATTTGAATAGTATTTTCAAAAAGCTAAAAGTAACAAATAGAACACAGGCTGTGCTTGTCGCTGGCTATTTGCACGAAAGCAATTAAGTTTTGCTTTCAATCTAATAACAAAATTTATAACACAGTCAGTTGGGCTTTCAGTCCGACATCATAAATTATAAATCATAAATAAAGGAGAAATAAATGATAGATTATACAAAAGAAGAATTAGTTGAATTATTGAGAAAAAATCCGGAAAAATTTAATGAATGGAAAGTTGAACAAGAAGAAGTTGATTTGTCTGAAGTCGATTTTTCAGGTATAAATTTGTCCGAAATAGATTTTACTGATGCGGATTTAAACTCAAGTTCTTTTGCGGATTGTAATTTATCATTTGTAAACTTTACGAATACAGATTTAACATCAGTTGATTTTACAAGGGCAAGAGTTTTGGAATGTGATTTTACAGATGCCTTGTTAACAGGAGCAGATTGCAGTTATGCAGAGATGACTTATTGTAATTTCTCTGATTGTGATATGGCAGGATGTATTTTGTCAGAAACAGATTTGAGTAATTCTGATTTGACTGCATCTCTTAATTTGAATGCTTCTCGTCATGATGAAGATACTGTTTGGCCTGATGATGATATGTTGCCTGATGGTTTTGATGGTTCTGAACACAAAGACCTATCAGCACTTCAAGATGATGAAGAAGAAGTTTCATCAGATTGGTAATGTGTTATTAAGATGGCTAGATGCAAAGACTGTATTAAAAGTAGCTAAGCAGCTAAGTGAAATAAAGTCCTCCCTTATGAGGAGAGGATTTAGGTGGGTGCTATCCCGTAGGGGAATGTTACAAGCTTTCACCCATCTGCCTTTCAGGCATCTTCCCTATGACAAATAGGGAAGAATTTAGGCAACTACTTGAAAAACAATAAAAAATTTGTTAAAATAGAGATGTTGACAGAGAACAGAGAGGAATTTTTTATGGAAAAGAATTTATTTAAGCTCATCGGGGGGGGGGCAATAGTCTAAAATCCTCTCATAATCATGGTCTACGCCTGTTTTTAAGACGCTTAGCCGCCTTCACTCTTGCAGAAGTTTTAATAACTTTGGGTATAATAGGTGTTGTTGCAGCATTAACTATGCCGAGTTTAGTTGCAAAATATCAGGTTAAGCAATATGAGACAGCATTGAAAGAGGTGTATTCGATTTTGTCAAATGGATTTAAACAAGTTATGGTTGATACAGATTGTCCAGATTTAGAATGTACCGGTATTTTTGTCAGTGCCGGAGAAGGATTAATTAACAATTCTTCAGATACTGAATTTCAGAAAAATATTGATGTCGTTGCAAAAAATGTTTTTAAAGTTGTAAAAAGTTACAAAGGGGATGAGATAACACCTAGAACGATAAAGTATTTGAAAGGAGATACAACCGCTAAGTTTGGAGGAAATAGCGGGTATGAAATGTATCTTCCAAATGGAACTATTGTTACTTTCCAAAATTTTGGATGTGGAGAGGTTCCTAACAATGAAGGAAGTTTAAAAAATTTGTGTGGTTTTATCAGTGTAGACCTAAATGGAGAAAAATTGCCAAATACAATGGGGAAAGATATATTTGCTTTGGGTGGTTTATATAATAATGGTAGAATTGTGCCGAATACGTCATTATTATGGGCGCAATCAAAAGTCGGAGTTGGAAAAGGTGAGAATTATACAGATTATTGGCGAAATAATTCCCGTTTGTGCGGAAAACCTAATGTGAGTTTGAAAAATGATACAACTCTGGAAATAGTAGGGCAAGATTGTTTCGCAAGGGTTCTTGAAAACAATTTTGAAATAGATTATTTAAAATAGGACTGTTTGTGATGTTTCACTTTTTGTTATATTTGTGAATTTTGTAAAATGGAATTTTCTTGACTGAAATCTTTCAGCACGTAAAATAAAACTTGTATATAACCGAAGGGAGTATAGAAAATGTTGGATCGTATACAAGTAACAAAAGAAGTAGAAGAAATGTGCTGCGTTAAACGTGGCGTTAAAGGCGAGCCTGCTCCTATCCCTCAAGAAGGTGATTGGACAAAAGTTAAAGAAATTAAACAAATTTCTGGCTTGACTCACGGTTGTGGATGTTGTGCGCCACAACAAGGTACTTGCAAATTAACTCTTAATGTTAAAGATGGTATCATTCAAGAAGCACTTGTTGAAACTATTGGTTGTTCAGGTATGACACACTCTGCTGCTATGGCAGGTGAAATCCTTCCTGGAAAAACTATTTTAGAAGCTCTTAACACAGACTTAGTTTGTGATGCTATCAACGTAGCTATGAGAGAATTGTTCTTGCAAATCGTTTACGGTAGAACTCAAACTGCGTTCTCTGATAACGGATTGCCTGTTGGTGCTGGTCTTGAAGACTTAGGTAAAGGTTTGAGATCTCAAGTTGGTACTATTTACTCAACTAAACAAAAAGGACCTAG
>SAMEA104315420__coassemble_1859_pt1 | contig 8645 bp, 8 predicted proteins | sample SAMEA104315420__metabat2_high_PE_040 | metagenome-assembled genome bin SAMEA104315420 (sample SAMEA104315420) | gut metagenome | biome: Monkey gut; feature: monkey-associated habitat; material: faeces | place: China | collected 2013
GAAACGCATATTTGTGTGCATCAAACCGCAGCGGCATTGATTGAGGCAGGTTTTGATGTTTATGTTATCAAAGATGCTTGTGCAAGTCGCAATAAATACGAATTTAAACAAGGTATTGAAGCAATGGTTGCAAATGGGGTGAAAACATCTTGTGTAGAAATTGCGTTATTTGAATGGCTGAAGGGTGCCAAAAATCCTAAGTTTAAAGAAGTTCAAGCATTGATTAAATAATTTTTAAACGGCTCTCTTTATTAAGAGAGCTTTTTTATTATGTAATATAAGTATTGAAAATTTCAAAAAATAAGTTATAATGAAATATATAGGATTTTAAAGGATATTTTGGATGAAAAAATTATTGAGTTTCTTTTTAGATAAAAGATTGTGCTACAAGTGCGCAAAGACATGTAGTGGTGATATGAAAGAAAATAACTTTACTGATACGGACTTTTCACGTTTCACTTCTCTCTTTTCACTTAAACGCTCTGGTGCTACGCACGTAGCCCTCTGTGACAGTGTTGGTTCATACTACAGGCATTGGTGTGGAGCTTTCACACTTGCAGAGGTGCTAGTAACTCTCGGCATCATTGGTGTAGTTTCTGCTATGACTGTTCCAACATTGATGCAGAATTATCAACGTCAGAGTTATGTTACTCAACTACACAAAGTTTATAATGAAGTACAACAAGCATCTTTGAGATACATGACAGATAAAAATGCTATTAATTTGAGAGAGGCAGGTTTGGTTACTCAAACAGAAATGGCTAATTTTACTCATACATATTTTAAAGTTGTTAGTGATTGTGGACATACTGTTAGCGCACCTTGTTTCCCAACAAGTTATAGAAGTCAGTCAGGGACAGAGGCTGCGACAAATAACGCAAGTTGGGGGGCTGCTTCTTCTGTTGTTTTGGCAAGTGGTGCAAGTATAATTATTGATTATCCGAATGTTTATACAAAGACAGTAAATGGTGTAACTTCTCATTATGGACATATGTTAATTGATATTAATGGTCCAAAAGGTCCGAATATCGGTGGTAGAGATATGTTCTATGCTGAATTTTATGATGATGGTTCCATTGATGTTGCTGGTGCAACTCCTGAATGCAAAGCAAATGGCGTTTGCGATGGAGATTCTTTGACTGCAATTAGAGATACCTTGTATAATAGTAGCTGTAGTTCTACTTGGCAAGGTCAAGGTTGTTTGGGTAAAATCATCAATGATGGTTGGACAATGACTTATTAAATTGATTTTATATCAAGTTGAATTTGTTTTTTTAACGCATTGAGAGAAGGAAATCTTTTTTCAGTGCGTATCATTTTGTTAAATTCTACAGTTAAAATTTTTCCATATATATCTTTATTAAAATCTAATATATTTACCTCTAAAATCGGTTCAACACCATTAATTGTCGGGCGAGAACCGTAGTTTGCAATACCTTCACCATAATTTGTTTTTACCGAATAAACCCCATGTGGTAGTTCAATTAAATCTGTTGGATACTCTAAATTTGCGGTTGGAAATCCGATAGTTCTACCTAATTGATTTCCTTTAACAATTTTGCTTGATATTTTAAATTTATATCCTAACATGCTATTTGCTTTCGAAATCTCTCCGTTCAGTAATAAATTTCTTATAGTTGTGCTACTGATAATTTCATTTTCAAACTTTTCAGGTGGAAGCTCAAAATATTTATATTTGTATTTGGTTTCGTTCGCATATAAAAATTTTGCATTTCCTGTTTTGTTGTAACCGAAATTATGATTCCAACCGGTAGAAATTGCGGATGGAGCAAAATATTTAACCAAAATATTTTCTAAATAATCAGTTGCAGGTAATTTAGATATCTTTTTGAAATCTAATTCATACAAATAGTCAATTTCTAATTTATCAATCATTTGCTCTCTATCTTTTTTTGTTGATAAATATTTTGGAGAGATATTTTTAAGGTATTTGTAAGGATGTTCAGAAAAAGTTATAATTGCGGATTTAATATTATTTTGTTTTGCAAAATCAACTGCTGATTTGATAACTTTTTTATGTCCTAAATGCACGCCGTCAAAAAAGCCGAGTGCGATTGATAAATTTGGATTGAAGTTTGGCTCATTAAATATTTGCATAATTTAATTATATAATAAATAAATTTCTCTTAATAAAAATATAAAAAATAGCAAAATAAATTTGTCACAATTATTTATATCTCCAAAAGGAGTAAATATGCAAATTCAATCAATTTCTCAAAATAATTCATCTACAAGTTTTGGTGCGCATTTGCCACGAACATTTGCTGGTGTGATGAATTATATGTATAAAAATGCACAAAAATTATCCCCTGAAACTTTTCAAATTAACGACACTGTCAGGATTTCCTCAAAATTGAAAAATGGAAAAGAAGTTAATGCGAGTGTAAATTTTATAAATGGACATTATATCGGAATGTTGATGGATGAAGGCGATGAAATTTATAGAAAAGATTTGGTTTCTACTGTAATCGAAAAATTCAAAAAATCAATGGCAAAAGGAAAAGTTAAAGACAAGTTGGGTTATTAAACAAATCTCACAGAAAAGTAAAAAGAAAAGCTCCCCAGAATTATCTGTGGGAGCAGTTTTAAGTATGAAATTCAAAGTTATTAATTTTTGTGGTGTGGTTGAACAGTACTTTTCAAGTGAAGTTCTCTTAATTGTTGTAGAGAAGCTTCGCCAGGAGCATCGCTCATAAGATCTTTCGCACCGGAGTTTTTAGGGAATGCGATAACATCTCTAATACTATCTGTTCTACATAGCAATGCAACAAGTCTATCCAAGCCGATAGCTAAACCAGCATGTGGTGGTGTACCGTATTGCAAAGCGTTAACCATAAATCCGAATTTTTCTTTTGCTTCATCTTCAGTTAAACCTAAAGCTTTGAAGATTGCGCTTTGAACATCTGAAGAGTGGATTCTTACAGAACCACCGCCCAATTCGGTTCCGTTATAAACTATATCGTATGCAATTGATTTTACGTTACCCAAATCACCTGATTTCAATTTGTCTAAATCTTCAATACAAGGAGATGTGAATGGGTGGTGCATTGCCATAAATCGACCTTCTTCATCTGACCATTCAAACATTGGGAAGTCTACAACCCAAAGTAGGTTGTGTTTACTTTCATCAATTAGATCTAATCTTTTTCCGAAGTATAGTCTTAATCTACCCATAATATCGTAAACTAATTTTGGTTTATCTGCAACAAAGAAGATAATATCTCCGTTTTCAGCACCTGCTCTATCTTTAATTGCTTGAGCTTGTTCTTCTGTAACGAATTTCAATACAGGAGATTTTGCAGTACCATCTTCGTTATAAATGATGTTAGCAAGAGCTTTTGCACCGAATGATACAGCTAATTTGGTAATATCATCAATATCTTTTCTTGAAAATTTAGCTCCACCCGGAATTCTAATACCACGAACGATGCCACCATTTTCAAGAGTATCTCTTACGATTTTAAATTCTGATTGCAAAATAATATCGCCGATATCAAATAATTCAAGACCAAAACGAGTATCCGGTTTGTCTGAACCAAATCTATCCATAGCTTCTTGCCAAGGCATTTGTATAAACGGAGGTTTAACTTCAACGCCTGCAGCTTTGAATGTATCAACGATTAATCCTTCAACACATTTAATAACATCTTGTTGTTCTACGAAAGACATTTCAATATCAATTTGTGTAAATTCAGGTTGTCTATCTGCACGTAAGTCCTCATCTCGGAAACATTTTGCAATTTGATAATATCTTTCAATACCTCCAACCATCAACAATTGTTTAAAGATTTGTGGTGATTGAGGAAGTGCATAGAATTTACCTTCTTGAACTCGAGATGGAACTAGGTAATCTCGAGCACCTTCTGGAGTTGTTTTAATCAAGATTGGAGTTTCAACTTCCAAAAAGTCTTGATTATTTAGGTAATTTCTAGCTGCTTGACAAATTTTATGGCGTAAAGTTAAGTTGTGCAACATACTTTCTCGTCTGATGTCAAGGTATCTGTATTTCAAACGAACATCTTCTGAAACGTTTTCATCATCCAATACAAATGGTAAAGTTTTTGCTTCTGAAAGAATTTCAACATAAGTTGGATACATTTCAACTTGACCTGTTGCATATTTTTCGTTGTAAGTTTCTTCCGGTCTGCGAGTAATTTTACCTTTTACGGTAATAACGTATTCAGATCTTAATTTTTCAAAAACTCTGTGAACTTCAGGGTTAATCTGCGGGTTTGCAACCAATTGGAAAAATCCGGTTCTATCTCTCAATTCCACGAATAAAATACCACCTAAGTCACGGATAGTAGAAGCCCAACCTGAAAGAGTAACTTCTTCGTTCAAGTTGTTAAGATTAAGCTCTCCGCAATTGTGGTCTTTAAGTTTGGTTTTAATCATCTTATCTTCCTTTTTTCTTATTTTCAGTACAGACTTACCAAAATTTTACCAAAAACATAAAAAAAAGTGAACAAGTATGAAGTATTAATAAATTTAACGTCTGTTTCTTGCACGAGGTCTTGCAGGTTGTTGAATAGGTGCATTATTTTCCATAACGTCGTCTTCGTAGTAATCATCATCGTATTCAAAATCATCAGGCAAGATTTCAACAATTTGCATTGTAATTATGCAAGAAATATTTACGTGCAATTGTGGAGATTTGTCAGGTCGGAATGCTAGGTTCTTTCTATCCTTAACTTCGCAGTTTTTAAGAGTTAAAAATTGAAATCCGCCGTTAAGGATATAAAAAAGCATATTGTCAGGAATAGAGTTACTAAATCTCATGTTTTCGGGTAATAATAATTCACCTTCAACGTATTGGTCATTTGTCGTAATTAGAACTTGCATTCTAGGTAAGTTGTTTATAATCATTTTATTCTCTCCGTAAGAAATTCTATTGCTTGTTATCAGTATAACATATTTTTTTTTAAATTTCTATATAAAATAAAAAAAGCAGGGTTTATTTCAACCCTGCTTTTTTTTATATTGTTTTAATTATTTTTTATCAAGCATTTGTTTGATGCCATCTACAGAAGATAGAATTCCTGTAGCCTCGTATGGCATGTAAACAACTTTGTTGTTTTCTCCACTTGTGATTGCAGTCATTGTGTCTAAATATTTCATTGCAATTAAATATTTGTCCGGTTGACCTTTGTCAGCTAAAGCGTTGATAATTCTATTGATAGCTTCTTTTTCTGCATCTGCCTCAATTACACGAGCTTGAGCAATACCTTCAGCTCTCAAAATTTCTGCTTGTTTAGCACCTTCTGCAGAACGAATAGCGGCTTCTTTTTCACCTTCTGCTTTTCTGATAGCTGCTTCTTTCAAACCTTCTGCTTCCGTAATTGTGGCTTTCTTTTCTCTGTCAGCTTTCATCAATTTGTCCATTGATGCTTGAATATCTGCAGGAGGGAAGATGTCTTGGATTTCAACACGATTAACTTTTACACCCCATTTGTTGGTTGCTTCATCAAGAGTTGTTCTTAATTCATCGTTAATTTTTCCACGAGAAGTCAATGTCTCTTGCAAATCCATTTGTCCCACAAGGTTTCTTAAAGTTGTTTGTGTTAATTTTTCAATTGCATCAGGTAAGTTTTCAATTTCATAAACCGCACTTTTAGCATCAACGATTTGGAAATAAATCAAAGCGTTGATTGTGATTGAAACGTTATCCCTAGTGATTACGTTTTGACGAGGGAAGTCATACATTTGTTCTCTCAAATCAATTCTGTCAACAGGTTTAAGGTAATAGAAATTCCTTCCGTCGATGCCTTTTTGAGAAACTTTTTTCAAAATTCCACGAGGAGCTTCCAAAATTGGAAAAATAAAGTTAGGACCGGCTCTAAGAGTTTTTTCGTAACGTCCCATTCTTTCAATAATAACTTCTTGTTGTTGTTGAACAATAAGAATACCTTTGAATACGTATATTAATAGTGCAACTAATAATATCAATAAAAATAATGTCATTTTTCTCTCCTATATCTTTTCAACTGTTAATACTAAGCTTTCGTTTTTTACAATTCTAACTTCGCTACCTACTGGAATTGTTTCGTCACTATCTGTTCGAGCTTCCCAACGTTCGTCGTAGATTGTAATTGCACCTGAAAATTTTGTAACCGGTTCGATAACTTTAACGATTTGACCGATATATTTGCCTTCCATCCCTGTTTCTTTCTCTTTTGATTCTTTTTGTTTAATCAAAATTGGTCTTAACAAAAGAATAGAAAGAATTGAAAGCACCACAAATATAAATGTCAGAATAATCCAACCTTTTACAAACAGTGCAACAATTGCTGTTACAAACCCCGCAAGAGCAAGGTTTAAAAAAAACATTGACGGAACTATCATTTCAAGTATTAGAAATGCTAAACCGGCAATTGCAAAAATTTCCCATAAAACCATATTTTGTCACTCCTTTTTTATGTATTTGATAATAACATATTTTTCAGGAATCGTCAATAAAAATCATATTTTGTTGTAAAATAAAAATATGATAAGTTTTGATTCATTTACACTAAAAAAATGGCTTGACGAAAATGCCGAATATATGATTGGTGCAAGAATACAGAAAATTCAGCAACCGACAAGGAGAGATTTTGTTTTTTCTTTAAGAAATAAAGGTGAAACAAAAAAATTATATATAAATATTAATCCACAGTACTACCATGTGGCGTTTATGAGCAAAGATAATGAGAAAAAAAGGTTGATTGAAATTCCTGATAAGCCACCAATGTTTTGCATGTTATTGAGAAAGTATTTGGAAAATGCTATTATATCAAAAGTTGAACAGCCTCCTTATGAGAGAATTTTAGAACTTTATATTGAAACTTATAATGAATTGTCAGAAAAAATTTATTTGTGCCTAGCAATAGAATTGATGGGAAAGTATTCTAATGTGATTTTGTATAGCTATGACACTAATATGATAGTTGGTTGTGCGCATAATGTTGGCGCTGAAAAAAGTCGTGAACGAGAAATGGCAGGAGGATTGCCTTATGTTTATCCTGCCGGTAGACCAAAAGAATGGTATTATAACGAAAATTCTCTTGCTAATTTAAATTGTAAAAGCATAAATTCTGTTATTGATGATTATTATGCTGAGTGTATTTATAATGACAGAATTAAAAGATTGAAAGGTCAATATTCTCAACTAATTCAATCTAAATTAAAAAAGGATAAAAATTCTTTAAAAAAGATGGATTATAAGTTGTCAAAAGAAGTAAATGGCGATAAATATAGATTATATGGTGATTTGATAATGGCAAATCTCTACAACAATAAAGGGTATTCAAAGTTTATACGAGTTTTTGATTATGAAAATAATAAAGAAATAAATATTGAGTTAGATGAAACTTCCTCTCTCAAAGAAAATGCGAATAAGTTTTATAAACTCTACAACAAAGCCAAAACTTCTGTTGCAAAATTAACAGAATTGACTGACGAATTGAAGAAAAACATTGATTACTATGAACAAATTCTTTATTCTATTGATATTGCACATTCTGTTGAAGAATTATATGAAATTGGAAATGAAATAGAGCCACAAAAAAAAGAGAAAAAAGTATCAAAATCAGCGTTTTTACCTACAGAAATGGAGATTGAAGGTTGTAAAGTTTATATTGGTAAAAATAATCGCCAAAATGATTATATTGTTTCGAAACTTTCGAAAGATGAGGATTGGTGGTTTCATACGAGAGATTGCGCAGGATCGCATGTTTTGTTGAGGTGTGAAAATCCTACAGATAAATTGATTTATGAATGTGCTAAAATTGCCAAAACTTTTTCAAAAGGCTCGCAATCTTCAAAAGTTGGTGTGATTTATACAAAGAGGAAATTTCTTAAAAAACCGCCAAAAGCAAATTTGGGTTATGTTACATATAAAAATGAACAAGAAATTGTAATAGACTAGTATGGAAAATTTATTTGACGAAAAATCAAATACAATTGAAAATGTTGTTATGGCTCGAAAAAGTGTTATAGCATTAGTTGATTGCGATTCGTTTTTTGTTTCTTGTGAACAGTCTGTAAATTCAGAACTCAAAGGAAAACCTGTTTGCGTTATGTCAGGGCGTGGACAATGTGTGATTTCTCGTTCAAAAGAAGCTAAAAAGCTTGGAATTCGTATGGGGATGCCTTATTTTCAAATTGAAGGACAGATGAAAAAAGCTACATATATTAATGCTAATCATGAATTGTATTCTAAGATTTCGGAAAAAGTAATGACAATATTGAAAAATTTTAGTCCGAAAGTCGAGGTTTATTCAATAGATGAAGCTTTTGTTGATTTAACGGGTTTAGAAAGGCTTTATAAGAAAAATTATCTTGAAATCGCTCAAATGATAAGAGAAGAAGTGTTAAAACATACTGATATACCTGTTTCTATCGGTGTAAGTTCATCAAAATCATTGGCAAAACTTGCTTCTGATAAAGCAAAAACGATGGGAGAAGGTGTGTTTTTAATAGGGGCAAGAAAAATTGTTCCACTTCTTCAAAATACAAGTATTGATGAAATATGGGGAATTGGGAAAAATTTGTCGATTTTACTTAGGAAAAATGGTATATTGACAGCTTATGAACTTGTTTGCCAAGATGATTTATGGTTGAATAAACAAATTGGTATTCGTGGCTTA
>SAMEA104315420__coassemble_2501_pt1 | contig 6763 bp, 6 predicted proteins | sample SAMEA104315420__metabat2_high_PE_040 | metagenome-assembled genome bin SAMEA104315420 (sample SAMEA104315420) | gut metagenome | biome: Monkey gut; feature: monkey-associated habitat; material: faeces | place: China | collected 2013
GCAACTAAAAAATCTCTTCTTCATAAAAATTCCTCTCTATTCTATGTCAACATCTCTATTCTAACAAATTTTTTGATGTTTTTCAAGTAGTTGCCCAAATTCTTCCCTATTTGTCATAGGGAAGATGTCCGTAGGACAGATGGGTGAAAGCTTATAACATCAATTCCCTTACGGGATAGCACCCTCCTAACCTCCCTCATCAGGGAGGGAAACAATTTCCTTGATAAGGTCTACTCACTATTCACCACTCACCGTTCACTTATTAATAACGATAAGGACTTTTCACGTTTCAATTCTCACTTTTCACTAAGAAAAATCTAAACATCTAAAGTTTCAAGCAATTTTGGTAAAACTTCAAACACATCTCCAACAAAAGCATAATCCGCATGTTCAAATATTGGAGCATTTTTATCTGTATTTATAGCGATAATCTTATCGCTATCTTGCATTCCGACTATATGTTGAATTGCACCTGATATTCCGCATGCAATATATAATTTTGGAGTTACTGTTTTTCCGGTCTGTCCAACTTGCATATCACCAGTCGCAAGTCCCATATCAACCGCTCCTCGACTAGTTCCTACGCTTGCTCCTATTTTTTCAGCAAAATTTTTCAACAATTCAAATCCTGTCTCATTCTTCATTCCCTTACCACCGGCAATAATAATATTTGCGCTATCTAGTGAATTAATTTCAGACTGAACATTTTTAGCAAAATCAACAAATTCAACTTTTCTTTGAACATCTTCTATTTCAGGATTTATATAAATATATTCAACATTTTTAACAATATTTTCTGCCATCGGCTTAAACACCTTTGGTCTAACTGTTGCCATTTGTGGAGTTGTTTTACAAAGAATTGTTGCCATCAATTTTCCACCAAAAGTCGGGCGTGTTGCTGCCAACATTCCTTTTTCATTGATATTCAAATCAATACAATCTGCCGTCAAGCCAGTATGTAATTTAGCAGCCAATCTCGGAGCCAAATCCCTTCCTTGAGTAGTCGCACCATACAAAATCATATCCGGCTTAACAGAATTGATAATTTTTAGCGCAGCAATCGAAAACAATTCTGTAGAATAGTGTGTGAACCTATTATTTTCAGAAACATAAACTTTATCAATACCTGAATTTTGAAATGCCTCTTTAAAATTAATTGCCAAATCATTTTTACATATTAAAAAAACAGAAACAGTTGCATTATTCAACTTTTTAGCTAATTCTTGAGCTTTATTTGCCAATTCAAAAACAACCGTATGAAGATAATTGTCCTGCGTAACCTGCGCATAAATCATAATTTCAGACATTTACACAATTCCTCCAAACTCTTTAATCTTAGCTAACAACTCATCACTATTTTCAACAAAGGCACAAGCTTCTCTATTCTTTAGAGGTCTAAAAGCTTTACTTACAAATGTTGGAGAACCTTTTATTCCTACATCTTCCGGAGTTAAACCGACATTTTCCATTGACAAATTTTCAATTTCAAGATTTTGTGCCTTTTTAAATCCGTTAATTGTAGGGCGAGTTAGATTATCAAAGTTTTTCACAACACAAATTAACGACGGAAAATCAATTTTTACGGTTTCAATACCATCCTCAAGCTCTCTTTGTGCGTACATTGATTTTTCTTCAATTTTATCAATATTTTTAACGTAAGTTACTTGCGGAATGTCTAATTGAGCTGCGATTTCCGGCCCTGTCTGCGCTGTATCACCGTCAACCGCAAATTGTCCGCAAATGATTAAATCAAAATCAGATAGTTTTGTTTTGATAGCGGCAGAAAGAGTTTTGGCAGTTGCATAAGTATCAGCTCCCGCAAACTTTTTATCAGAAACTAAAACAGCACTATCACAACCCAATGCAATAGCCTTTCTCAAAATATCTTCTGCCTGCTTTGGTCCCATAGTAAGTACTGTAATTTCTACATCATCTAAAGCCTTTTTAATTTGTAAAGCTTTTTCTATCGCATAGACATCAAAAGGGTTGATGACACTTTCGACACCTTCCCTTTGAATAGTATTATTTTCAGTCCACTTAATATCTGTTGTATCCGGGACTTGTTTTATACAAACAATTATTTTCATAAATACCTTTATTTATGTTGTTGAGCAGCTTTTTGCCTTGCGTTTGTTTCCAACAACGCATTATAAGCCATCATGTACATTGAACATTTTTTTACACTCGGTAAATACCATGCGCAACTTTCAAGTGTACAAACTTTATCTATATCAGAACCTGCTGACATCAACGGGCAATATGGAATATCTTTCGCCATTATATTTTCTCCTTATTTTCTGCTTGTTTTAAAAGATTACAGTTTTCACAACGTTTTCTTTCTTGATCTTTGTAAATTCTTGTTCTATTAATAACTTCATCAAAATCAATTTTGTGAGCATCAAAGTCCGGTCCATCAACACATGCGAACTTTGTTTCACCACCAACAGTAACTCTACATGCTCCGCACATACCTGTACCATCAACCATGATAGGGTTCATGCTAGCTTCAGTATAAATTCCTTTATCACGAGTTAAATCCGCCACTGCTCTCATCATAGGCATAGGCCCGACAGCTATAGCATAATCAACTTTTTCATTTTTAATTATTCTATCTAAGACCTGAGTTACAAAACCTTTTTCTCCAAGAGTTCCATCATCTGTTGTAATGAATAATTCTGTGCAAGCATCTTTCATCTTATCTTGCCAGAAGATTAAATCCTTGTTTCTTGCACCCATAATCATATAAACTTTGTTTCCTGCATCTTTGAAAGCTTTTGCAATCAAATAACAAGGTGCTGCGCCATAACCGCCAGCCAAGCAAACAACTGTGCCGTATTTTTCAATATGAGTTGGTTGACCTAAAGGTCCAACAATATCGTGGATTTCATCTCCTTCATTTAATGATGCTAATAGTTTTGTAGAATAACCTACTGCCATAAAAACAAGCGTCAATTCGCCTTTTTCCTTATCAACATCTGCAATAGTTAAAGGCACACGTTCACTGTTTTCATCAGCTCTAAATATTATAAACTGTCCTGCTTTAGCGTTTCTTACAACGTATGGAGCGTCAACCTTAATTTCAAATTGATTGGGACAAAGTTCTTTTTTGGATAAAATTTTGTATCCCATAATATAAATTCTCCTTCTTATATTGATATTATATAAAATTTTTCGTTATTCTGCAACTACATATTTATAATTTGGATTTTCATTTAACTTTTCTTCAATTTGTTCAAAAGTCAAAAGACCTTGAGTTGCACCAAATTCAGAAACAACTCCTGATGAATTTACTGATGCGTACATCAAAGCTTTACCAATATTTTTATCAGTTCTTCCTAATGCTCCACAAAAGGTTGAGGCAAAAGCATCCCCAGCTCCTAATGTAGAAACTACAGGTCCTTCAAAACAAGGACAATAGTAATAATGTTCTCCGTCATAAGCGTAAGCACCATTTCCGCCATCGGTAATTACTATGATTTGATAATCTCGAATTTTTAACTTTTTAAACATTTCTTTAATATCAGGATGAATAAGTTTTTCTGAGAATTTTTCATCTCTCGTATCAGGGCGAACCTGAATTTGTGTAGCCATAGAAGCTTCTTCCTTATTCATTACAACAATATTAGCATTTGCAAGAATTTTCTTGATGTAATTAAATCCCCTTTTAATACTTGAAGAACCGGCATTAAAACAAACATAAACATTGTTTTCATTCGCAAAATTTGCAATATCATCAAGAATTTTGGTACTATCACCATTCATAGGAGCAATATACAACAATTTTGCATTCTTAATTGCATCAAAATTTATGTCAGATTTTTTAATTTTGGCATTCGCTCCACGATGAGCAAGAACTGTTCTGTCACCCTGAAAACTTACCAAAATAATAGAAAACCCTGTACTTAATGATTTATCTTGAACAATATTAGACAAATCAACATTTTTTTCTTTAAAAGATGTCAAAATACCTTCCGAATATATATCGTCACCAATTTTAAATATTGCACTCGTCTTAAAACCAAGATTAGCAAAATTTACGGCAGTATTAACTCCACCACCACCAACTTGCGAATCAAAATCAGAAATCTCAACTTTTGCCCCATACGGGTAACTCATAAATTCAGATTTTTTATTTTTTGTATATACAGAAACAATATTTGCATCGTCACTCTCAACGAAAACATCCATTGTTGCACTACCGATTGTTATAACATCGCACATCTTCTTATCCTCCAGTTGATTTCAGCTTAGCACAAAAAATATTTTTTGTTAATTTATATTAATACCTATCAAAATTTTTTTTGTTTTAACTTAAAATAGGTGTATTATATACATTTTTAAGGAATTAAAATTATGAAAATAAATAAAATTACCCCACAACTATTCTCTACCCAGAGAATTAACTCAAAAACTCAAAACAATAATAATTCACAACAAACAATAAATTACTCATATAACCCAATCGCATATCAAGATTACAATATCAATTTCACGGCAAGATTATTCAGAACTCCTGCGAATTTTTACGAACAACCGTTCAACCAAAGCGGAATGCCGGAAACAATGAAAAACTACCTATTTGACGACTACGAAGACAGACAAAACATGCCACCTGCACAGATGATGAAACTCGTTTTTGACGATATTAATATTGCTGATAATATAAAAGACGTAAAAGAATTATACCCTGATGAACCACTGTTTAAAAACTTGAAAGACGCTAAGGACCGAAAATCAAGAAGCGGAGTTCTTGCAGAAATAGCTATTATGAAACAACCGGACAAAACTCTATTTAAAAACGGGAAAGATGATCTCGGTTTGTATTTAGTTAAAAAGATTTACCTTGAAGGAAAAACATTAAAAGAAATCAACAAAGATTTCGAAAAAGATATATCTGTTTATTACAAGGGATTAAGCCCAATTCAATACGAAACGCTTTCAGCTTACGGAATAAAATACCCAAATAGCGCATTTTGGAAATCATTTACTGCTACAAGAGAAGATTTTCCTTATGAATACAAACCAAGAAAAGCTGTTTCACCTCGAGCAACTTCTATTCACACTACAAATTCAACCCCCCAACATAGAATAGAAAAGAAAAAATTTGATGATGTAAAAGATTGGGAAATCGACAAAATTGCAGATGCAATGGTTAAAGGGAAAGGAAATTCAGACGAAACCAAAAAACGATTGAGAAAAAGCAATATCAGAGATAATGAATCTCTAAATTTCGTAGCTAAATATATGGGCGAAATAAATTCTATCGTTTTGGATAGAATGCATGTTTCCGACGAAATGAAATCATATTTCAATTCTCCTGACAAAATGAATAAAACTCAGCAAGAAAAATTCACAAATTTCTGGCAAAACCCTGAAATGAATAAACTTCAATCAGTTTTAATGAAAGACACTATCAAACTATTCTTCAATGAATACGGTGTAGACGGCAACAACGAAGATTTTCAAAACCTTCTTGAATACGCTCATACAGGTATAAAAGAAGAACGGAAAGTCCCATTTGACCATGACGAAAAGCAAGTTATGTATGAAGAATTATTCAAAGATTTTGAAGAAGAAGAAACAAATATAACTCCAAAAAGTAGCGAACTCCCTGTTGAAGAAAATATAGATATACCTAAAAACCCAAAACTAATTATAAGACCAACCACCCATGAAGTTATATTTGATGGTGATTTACAACAAACTTTCATTAAAAACATGGAACCACAATTAAAATTTTTACCTGATGCTTTTTCTAAAAAATACATGAATTATTTTACCCAACACCCAAAAGCAACTGACAAATATTTATTTTCTGTAGTTGCTGAAACAAATATTCCTGAGGAATATAAAGACACAATTCTTTCTTCAGAAGAAATGGACAAAATAACTCTTGATATAAACGAAGATTTTACTAAGAAATTTCCATTCAATACATTAGCAAATAACCAAGCATTAAGCGAAACTGTTTTAAACATGTATCCAAGCTACAATAAAGCAGCATACGCAAAAATGCTTGCTTTAGACACTTTTAGAATTTTAGCATTTATTGACAAATTGGGCATCAAAGATTTTACTCCGGAACAGAAAACAAGATTAAATCAAAAATATCACGAATACATGACACCAATAAAATCAAAAGATGAAATCAACAAAATCAATAATATGTTAGTTGATTATGTTACAAATTTTGATGAAAACAAAGCAATTTACCAAAAGGGTTCGGAATTAAACGCTCTGGGAAGATTGTTAGCGGCAAATATAAAAGACAATCCGTTACTAAAAAAAGAGTTTGCAAGAGAACTCAAATATTCTAAATTTGTAGAAAATTACGGAGGGACACCCCGAATTTTGCTAGATGACAACATTAGTGATGAAGTAAAACAAGTAAAACTTCAGCTTATGCTTGAGGACTTTGTAACTTTAAATACAGGCAGATTAGATCACATGTTCTGTAGCAATGCCAAAAACCTTGATTTAATCATACGTTACGATTTCCCGCAATTGTATAATATACTAAAATCTCAATCTATAGAAATGGGATTTGGTTACTAGTGCTACGCACGTAGCCCTCTAGTAGGTTAGGCTTTTAGCCAAACAACGTAACTTTTTATTCAAGTTATATCTAACCCCTCCTCGAAATCAAAGATTTTGTTGTACCTCTCACAAAACGTGACATTTAGTCACCTTTTGTTCGGCAGAGTCCTCATTAGGGAAGGGAATAGTTTTTTGCCAAATATATTAGAAAAATTTTACAGGACTT
>SAMEA104315420__coassemble_4660_pt1 | contig 4178 bp, 4 predicted proteins | sample SAMEA104315420__metabat2_high_PE_040 | metagenome-assembled genome bin SAMEA104315420 (sample SAMEA104315420) | gut metagenome | biome: Monkey gut; feature: monkey-associated habitat; material: faeces | place: China | collected 2013
ATACTTCAACGGCAATATTTCCACGCAATGTTGAATCTATTTTTTTGTAATAAAAATCGGGATTAAGCTTTTCGGCAAACATTTTAGTTGCTTTTAAAACTCTTTCGTATGCGATTTCTGGTTCAACATTTCTTGATTCTGTAGAAATAGCCCAAGTTTGTGTACCTTTTGCATTGATCGGTTCAATTTCATCAGACAATAAAATCTGAGTATTTGCGCCTTTTAAGTAAAATTGTAAAGCGGTGTCGTTAGCACCGGTCAAATCATCTGCAATAATTCCGACAATATTAGAATTAATAATCATAACTATATCTCTTGAATATCTCTTTTTGAGCCGAGTAATCTGATGCTGTTAGCAAGTATGTAAAAGTTTTCTCTATCGTTACCAGAAGCTTTGTCTGTCCATTTATTAACTGCAATTCTTCCATCAATTACAACTTGCGCTCCTTTTTTTACGTATTCACCTGCAAATTCAGCTAATTTGTCCCAAACATCAATGTTAAACCAGTCAGCAACTTCGGATTTTGTTTTTGCATCCCATCTGTTTACAGCGATAGAAAAGTTAGCCTTTACTTTTCCTGATTCAAAATATCTGATTTCGGCATCACGCCCAACTCTGCCAACTAATACTGTAGAATTCATTTATAACCTCTTTCTATATTAACTCAAAATCTTTCATGATTTTACAACAAACTAAACACTACCTGCAAAGATTGTATTACTTTTTGTAACGAATAGCAAGATGCTTAGGTGCGAAGATGCAGAAAGGTAAAGCCTTTAACCATAGGTTGCTAATAAATCTTATTAGTAGTATAACATTGATTGTAGTATGGGGGATCCGCCCCGAAATATCGTTCGTCATAATATGACAAAGTGGAGCAGTTGTTTGTATTGCACGCTGAACGGTATAAAAGGATAGAAAGTGAAAAAATGGAAAAGAACGAACAAACTTTGAGTATTTTAAGACACTCAACATCTCACGTTATGGCACAAGCTGTTCAAAAGTTGTTTCCGTCTGCAAAGTTAGCAATCGGGCCGGCTGTAGAGAATGGTTTTTATTACGATTTTGATTTAACTGACGGGCATGCTTTTACGCATGAAGATTTGGTTAAAATCGAAGAAGAAATGAAAAATATTGTTAAACAAAATCTTTCATTTGAAAAATACGTGATTCCTGACGTAGACAAACAGATTGAAGAATTTAAAGCTGAAGGTGAAATTTACAAAGCTGAATTATTAGAAGAACACAGAAATGACAATCCTACTTTGTATTTGACAAAAGATAAAGATGGAAATGTTTTGTTTAATGATCTTTGTGCAGGTCCTCACCTTCCAAATACATCATATATTAAAGCTAACGCATTTAAACTTCTAAAAGTAGCCGGTGCTTACTGGAGAGGTAATGCTAAAAACAAAATGCTTCAAAGAATTTATGCTACTGCTTTTTGGTCAAAAGAAGATTTGGCTGACTATTTGCATTTTATTGAAGAAGCAGAAAAACGTGATCACAGAAAACTTGGTGCAAAACTTGATTTGTTCTCAACAAGAGATGAATTGGGTGGAGGTCTAGTATTGTGGCATCCAAATTTGGCGGTAGTTAGAGAAGAAATTGAAAACTATTGGAGAACAGAACACAGAAAACGTGGTTATGTAATAGTAAATACTCCTCACATTGCAAAATCAAAATTGTGGGAAATTTCAGGACACTACGATCACTATAGAGAAAATATGTTCTTTATCCAAAAGGATAGTGATCAAGAAAATGAAGATCAATTCATTTTGAAACCGATGAACTGTCCGTTCCACATCTTGATTTATCAAGCAAACAGACATTCTTATCGTTCATTACCATTAAGAATGGCAGAATTGGGAACAGTTTACAGAAAAGAAAAATCAGGAGCTTTATCTGGTTTAACTCGTGTTCAAGGTTTTACTCAAGATGATGCTCACATTTTCTGTACTCCGGAACAATTGGTTGATGAAATCAATGAAATTATTGATTTTGTTGCAGATACAATGAAAATCTTTAATATGTCATTTGAAGTTGAACTTTCAACAAGACCGGAAAGCTATGTTGGAGACATTGAAAACTGGAACAGAGCAGAAGCAGGTTTGAAAGAAGCAATGGATAAGCGTGGAATGAAATATGATATCAACGAAGGTGATGGCGCATTCTACGGTCCAAAAATCGACTTCAAGGTTAAAGATGCAATTGGCAGAACTTGGCAGTGTGCAACAATTCAGTTAGACTTTAATTTGCCTGAAAGATTTGATATCAAATACCAAGACAAAGACGGTCAAATGAAAACTCCTGTTATGCTTCACCGTGTAATCTTTGGTTCTATGGAACGTTTTCACGGTATCTTGATTGAACATTATGCAGGCGCTTTCCCAACTTGGCTTGCACCAACACAAGTTGCAATTGTTCCAATCAGTAACGAAAAACATATTGAATATGCTGAAAAAGTTTATAAACAAATGCGTAATGCAGGTATTAGGGTTACCCTTGACGATAGATCTGAAAGTATGAACTACAAGATTAGAGAAAGTCTGCAAGATAAGAAAATTCCTTACGTGTGCGTAATCGGAGATAAAGAAATTGAAGCAGATGCAGTAGCAGTTCGTGCGCGTGGAATTGGTCAAGTAGGAACAATGAGCGTTGATGAATTTATCGGAAAAGTTGAAGATGAAATCAAATCAAGAAGTTCAGAATCTTTTGCAAAAGCATCAGCTAAAAAAGCATAAGAAAACGAGTTCAAAATAACAAAAAAGCGAGTTGAGTAAACTCGCTTTTTTTATTGGTCAATATTAAACCTATCAATTAATTCTTTTCCAAGGATAATCTTTAGGAATTTCCCAATTATTCATTTGTATCCATTTTGTACAGTAGGCTAACCTTGCAGCAGTTGCGTTTTCGTTGCAACCTCCCCAAACTGCATTCTTAAGTGATAAATAATTTCCGTCCCAAGCAAAACTGTATGGTTCAACTATTCCTTTGCTATCAAGGTTTTTGTCAGCATTCTTTTTGTTAAATTGGAATGCAAAATAATTTTTAGGCTGATATTCAAGTTTTTTGTTTACAAAAAAGGTTATATCTCCACCATTGCCATCAACTCTATAAACAAATAATCCATATGATAGATAAACGCAAACTTTTTCTGATTCACAATTTTCATAGTAATCATATTTTATATATGGTAAAATATAGTTTTTTACAAATTCTAAATTCTCCTGATAAGAATTGTCATGTGCAGATTGCATCCATAAATCTACATCTCCGTTTTCTGCAACGGATAGTTTTATTGCGTTGTTAATCTCGTTATAGAATTTTTTGACAAATGATACTGTTTTTTGTTTTTGATAGTTTGCAACAACTGCAGGAAGTGTTAGTCCCGCAACAACTCCGATTACTCCAAGAGTTATAAGTACTTCTGCAAGTGTAAAACCGAATTTTTTAAATTGTAGTATGTTCTGCATTTTAATAAATCTCCAAAATCTCAATATACGTTATCAAAAATAATAACAATATATATATACATGATAACAATATTTTCTGGTTTGTCAATATGTTTTGAAAAATAGTAAAATGTTTCTATGTTAAATATCAAAGAGGAAATTCAAGTTTTATTGTTGAGAAAAGGGCTTTCTATGTCTAAAATGACAAGAAATATGAAGAAAGAAGGTTTGTCTAATATAAACGTAGCAAGTCTATCAAGAATGTTGTCGACTAAAACAGTTAAATTTGAAACAATTCAGTTGATTTTGGATTATTTAGGATATGAATTAAGTATTACCCCTAAGAAAAAATAATATGAGAAAATTTAGTCAATATTGCTGAATTATACTGCTACTTGAAAAACAACAAAAACTCTGTTAAAATAGAGATGTTAACAAAGAACAGAGAGGAATTTTTATGAAAAAGAATTTATTTAAGCTCATCGGGGGGGGGGCAATACTCGCATAACCTCTCATAATCATAGTTTATGGCAAGTTGGGGTATTTAATAATCTCGCCCCTTGGGGAGAGAAGAAATTTGTTAGTGAGCTAAAGCGAACTTACAAATTTAAGAGAGGGGTTTATTGTCATACTGAGGACAACAGTCCGAAGTATCGCATGGTTGGTAATGATGTTTGGCTAGAAAACCTAACATACAGGTGTAACTGTCCACCTGAACTTGG
>SAMEA104315420__coassemble_5023_pt1 | contig 3937 bp, 5 predicted proteins | sample SAMEA104315420__metabat2_high_PE_040 | metagenome-assembled genome bin SAMEA104315420 (sample SAMEA104315420) | gut metagenome | biome: Monkey gut; feature: monkey-associated habitat; material: faeces | place: China | collected 2013
ATTAAAAGAACTGTAAAATCCATTATCTCACCTTGTTTTCTTCGCCTTTAATAAGTCTTTGAATATTTGTTCTGTGCAACCAAATTATGTACAAAGCACCCAATGCGCAATATCCGATATAAGCAATCGGCGCATGAAATGCCCACATAATAAATGGAGATAAAGCAAGCGCAATAATTGATCCCAATGAAACATATCTTGAGAAAAATGTAATTACTGCCCAGATTGCAGCAATAATCAAGCCAACTTGCCAATTCAAAGCCAAAATTGTTCCAACTCCAGATGCAACAGATTTTCCACCGGTAAATTTAAGGAATATTGATTTACTATGACCTAAAATTACGGCAATCGCTGCCAAAACAGGTAACAACCCAATTCCTGTAAATGATTTAGCAAACAACGCTGCCAAAACTACCGGCAATGCTCCTTTGAAAGCATCCAATAAGAGAGTTATAAAAAACCATTTTTTACCCATAACTCTTTTTACATTTGTAGCACCGGTTGAACCAGATCCAATTGTCCTAATATCCTCTCCGGTAAAAGCTTTTACAATAATATAACCAGTCGGAATTGATCCGATAATATACGCACTTATTACAACTGCTAAAAGTTCCAATATTTTTTCCATAATCTCTCCTTATTTACAAATTATAACAAGAATATTGTAATAATTCAAGAATATATTATAATGTAAATACGATGAAAAAGATTTTGTCACTATTAATATGTTTTCAAATCCTCGCATTACCTGTACTTGCAGAATACGATTTTTCTGACGAAGCACAGGCTGAATTTGACAGAAATAAGTACCAATATATCAATAACAATTCTCAACAAGATTATACAAAAAAACGCAGACAAACAGAGATAAAAACACCCACTCCTTTAACAGAAGTAAATGTTCCAACTCTAAGAGATGAAGTTCAAAATAATACTTATACACAAATCAAAACTCCATCATTGAACGGCTATATTGTAAATATTCCTGCAGGGACAAAGTTTAATGTAACTTTTGATTCTGGAATATATTCAGGAAGCTTAGAAAAAAATGATCGCTTGACGGTTCGACTTACAGATGATTTTAGATATAACGGAAAACTAATCGCACCTGCCGGAAGTTTGGTTTATGGGATAGCTACAGATTCAAAAAATGCAGGTTTAGCTTATGGTAGTGGCTTAATAGAAATTGCATTTAATGAAATAATTACCCCAGAAGGCGGACAAATTTCGATTTCTACTGAAAAAGTTTATTTGAAATCAAAAAGCGAACGAGCTAAAAAAATGACAAGAGATGTCGTAATAGGAGCATTAGGCAGTATGCTTGTCGGCGCAGCTTTGACAGCTCTTGGAGGCGGAACAGACGATTGGGGCAGAAATATGTTAATCTTTGGTAGCTTAGGTGCTGCAGGTGGCGGATTGCGAGGAACAATGCAACGTGGTGAAGAAGCTCAAATTCCCGACGGAACAACAATAGAATTAAAACTTTCAGCTCCGCTAAGCGCTACTGCATTATAAGTATAATTACAAACTAAAATTGAAATTCAAAATTATAACCAATTCTTCGTTAAAAAAGTTATTTGGGAATGGTTTAAATGGTGCAGCAGCTCTGATTGCAGCGCCAGCGTTATCGTCCAACATTTTAATTTTTGATGATTTTAAAATCCTGCATTTTTTAACATTTCCACTACGGTCAAGAGTTAAAGCCATTTGAACCAACAAATCTTTTTGACCTTTTGCCAAAATATCAATCTGCTTGCGTGGCGGAACTTTCCAATTTTTAACAACTTGTTCTTTTACTTCTTTTACATAAGGAGCATAATCAACGTATTTTCCATCAGGACTAAAAACAAAAGATTCTGCACCTGATACAAAAATTTGAACAGCATGTAGTTTCCCTGATGGATAATCATAAATAATACGACTTTTCATCAATTCTGGTCGTCTAAAAGATACAAATTTCAATTCATTTGAATCAATGTTATAGATTAATTCTGCATTGCCATTTTTTACGTAATGATATGATTTGTTTTGTGTATCATCATCTTTTACCAACGTAAAATCGTGGTAATATTTTGGATATTTGTCTGTTTTAATTTGCGGTTTAATCTTGCTAAATATAATTGCTAAAGTTTCATTAACCTGCTCATAACTTTTACTTTGAGAAGGTTGAAGGAAATCCGGTTCAATTTTCACATAAGCCGCCGCAAAGGCACTTGATGCCATCAAACACAATGTAATACACAGTATTAAAAACTTTTTCATAATGTAACTCCGTATGTCAATTGTAACACAAACATAAGAAAAAGTGAAATTTCCCGTTTTAGTTGCTTTTTCGTCTATTGTAACACTTTCTTCATAAACGAGTTAAAACATTAAAGTTTTCTTATTAAAAATCCGATATAAAAAAGGTCAGCAAAATGTTGACATCAGGAAAAATATAATTAAAAAGGAGTAGAAAGAAGAAAAGAAATAAGAGGATATGAGTATGACATCAATCAGTTCAGTGAGCAATATGCAAACTGCTGCGATTTCAAGTTATAAAACAGAAACAGAGTTGAGTTCTTCAACAAAATTAAAATTAGAAGCTTTGGGAATTGAACCTTCAACGGTGACATCCGAAGCTCAGGCACAGACACTAATTGCGCAGGCGGAGGCTGCGAAACATCAAAACAATGCGGGACAGCAACAACAAGGAGGTAATTCATCTGAGCAAGAGCTTTTATCGGAAGCCAAAAATCTTGCATCACAAGTAGGCGTAACAGTATCATCTAATGATTCGCTAGATACCATTATTGATAATATTTCAAAGGAAATTCAAGTAATGTTGAATTCCGGTGACAAATCAAAAATGGCAACAGCACAAGGTTTTCAGACGCAATTGGCAAGTATTTCCGGAAGAGCAGAGTCAATACAATCAACACAACAGAATATTTTTAATGCAATGGATATGATTTCCGTAAGCAACAAATACGCTTTGGGCTTATAAGGAAAGAGTTTTCAGAAAAACTTAAATTAAATAAAAAATTTAAAAGGCTTTCGGTTTTCCGAAAGCCTTATTGTATTTTTACCAAGGATAATCACTTTTAATTTCCCAACCATCTAACATAATTAAAGCTCCGCAGTAAACTCCGGCTATAGAGCCTCCAACACCTTTTTTACATTTGTAATCACTTACACCATTTGTAAAATTACCAGAAATCAAACCATCTCGAGGAGAAGTTTCTGATTTACAAGTTGCACCAATCATTGAAACCCCTAATCTCCTTTCACAAGTTACAGGACCATTTTGGTTACTATCAGGAACCCATCGCATTGTAAGAGCAAAGACATCTTTTCCTATAATATTAGGTTTCCTTGGTCCGTTTAAATCCACCCACAACCAACCTCCGGTTCCATCTCCATTTAACCAGTAATACACACTATACCCAGAAACAGTAACAAAAGAATTAAATTCCGCACGGTTTCCTAAGTAAGAATATTTTACACCTTCAAATTATAAACATCATCAGCCCAACATTCTGATGTTGAAGGAAAACATTTCTTTATAACTTTTATATACGGAATTAAAAATTCATTAGCAAATCTATCTGCTCCTTCTTGACCTTCCAGCATTGATGATACATCCCAAGTTTCAATCATTCCATTCTCTTGTTCAGCAGATTTTATAACTTGACTTAGCTCTGTATAAGCCTTTTTCAACTGTGTAACAGTTTGTTTTTTCTGATAATTTGTAATTAAACTAGGCATTGTCATAGCTGCAACTACACCTATTATACCAAGTGTAATTAAAACCTCTGCAAGAGTAAAGGCAGCTAAGCGCCTTAAAAACAGGTGTAGACTATGATTATGAGAGGGTTTTAGACTATTGCCCCCCCCCCGACAAGCTTGTTTTCTTTGAATTTCATACTAAAATCCTCTCTTTCTTTCATAAATATAT